>Ga0007825_1000003_pt1 | contig 120535 bp, 98 predicted proteins | sample CryBogCBE13Jul09_FD_71229 | JGI IMG/M metagenome (GOLD analysis project Ga0007825, IMG submission 71229) | Freshwater microbial communities from Crystal Bog, Wisconsin, USA - CBE13Jul09 | ecosystem: Environmental > Aquatic > Freshwater > Lake | place: Crystal Bog, Wisconsin, USA | collected... | reverse complement strand
TTATTGGGGTTCATTGCTAAATTCCATTGTGGTTCGCTAATCCAATAAGTAGCATTCGGAAATACAGTAACCAATAGATTATCCTTTTGCTCAATGGAACCGCCTACATGATCAAAATGTAAGTGCGTAAGTAATACATCGGTAATGTCATTACAGCTTACATTTAATTTGCTTAAAGCATCTTTTAAAGTAATTGTATTACTAGGGTGGTAGTGACTAAAAAACTTTGCATCCTGCTTGATGCCCATTCCCGTATCGATTAATATTTTTCTATCTCCTTCAATAATTAACATACATCTTAATGCCCAAGTACATAAATTATTTTCATCTGCAGGATTTAACTTATTCCAAATAGATTTTGGAACTACGCCAAACATAGCCCCACCATCCAATTTAAAATTACCAGTTTCAATACTATGCAGTTGCATTTTTTTCCAATTTAGATGTTCGGTATAATAAAATAAATCCGATGATAAAAAATATGCCTAAAGCTAATACTGAATTTCTTTGTGATCCTGTGATTTCAGTAATTCTACCAAAGCTAAGCATACCAATGACAATCGCAATTTTTTCAGTTACATCAAAGAAACTAAAAAAGCTAGTCGTATCATGTGTGTCCGGCATCAATTTTGAATAAGTGCTTCGGCTTACAGACTGAATACCTCCCATGATAAACCCTACTACGATGGCTAATAAATAAAATGGAACTACTCCGCCCTTTGGTAAAAAATAGCCCATTACACAGCCTCCAATCCAAATGGTGACTGCTACCATTAAAGTATTAAAATTGCCCCATTTAGTGGCAAGTCTTGCCATTAAATTAGCGCCAGGTATGGCCACAATTTGAATAATTAAAATGGCTAAAATCAAATTAGTTGTTGGGATATTAAGTTCACTTTTTCCATATAAAGTGGCAGCCAACATAACTGTTTGTACGCCCATATTATAAAAGAAGAATGACCATAAGAATCTTTTAAGGGTGGGTAGTTTTTTTAACTCTATCCATACCTTATGCAATTCCTTATATCCTTGCGTAATTAATTTATTGCTATGTGGTCCTTTCACGCCTGATCCATTAGGTAATCTTCCAATGGCAAACCAGCCAAATGCCAACCACCAAATGCCCACTAATAAAAAAGATATCTGTGAAGCCTTGCCAACTGTAATACCAAATAATTCAGGCTTTAGTACAAATACAAAACAAATTAATTGCAATAAAACCGAACCAATATAACCCATCATAAATCCTTTTGCACTTACCTTATCACGGTCTTCAGGTGCAGCAATTTCCGGTAAATAGGAGTTATAAAAAACTAAGCTGCTCCAAAATCCAATACAAGCAATAATAACAGAAATTAAACCACCTGTAATATGATCCTTGTCAAAAAAGTATAAAGATGCGCATGCTAAACTTCCCATGGTGCAGAAGAATTGCAAAAATTGTTTTTTATTACCCCTGTAGTCGGCAATTGATGATAATAAAGGGGACATGATCGCAACTATAATAAATGCTACAGCCAAAACATAATTATACAAAGCAGTATTTGAAAATTCAAAACCGCCTATTTTAATTTTATCAATTAATGTGTTTTCATTGCCGTCTCCAGTAACTGCTTCATAATAAGCTGGGAAAATAGTGGAGGTAATCACTAAATTATATACACTGTTAGCCCAGTCATACATGGCCCAGCCATTGATTACTTTTTTGGGTGCTGTCTGCATTATTAATTATTTATATGCTTAAATATACAAATAATTAGCTTGTCAAATTGACCTAGCAAAATAATGTTGAATATGCTGTAGTAACTAATTATTAGGGTACAATCACCTTAGCGAATAATAATCCTAATATGGTAATGCCCAACAAAATTCGGTACCATCCAAATAGGGCGAATCCCTTTTTCTGTATAAAATTGATAAAGAATCTTACGCTTAAAAGCGCTACAATAAATGCAATTGCGCTGCCTACTAATAAAATAAATAAGTTGTCATGAGAAAACACTTCCTTATGCTCCTTGTAAACATCTAAAGTGCTTTTAGCGGATGCAGCCAACATAGTAGGTACTGCTAAAAAGAAAGAAAATTCAGCCGCTGTTTTTTTAGTTAGCTTTTGACTCATACCACCTACAATCGTTGCTGCACTTCGGCTTAAGCCTGGGAATAAAATAGATAATACTTGAAAACAACCCACAATAAAAGATTTTTTATAGCTCATCTCCTGTGATTCGTTTTCATTATTCGTAAAGAGCTTGTCAATAAATAATAAAACAACACCACCTGCCACCATCACCATGGCAATGATCCATAAGTTACCTAAAACATTGTCGATATGTTTTTTTAACAATGCCCCAAAAACCAATGCTGGTATTACTGCTACAATTAATTTTAAATAAAAACTATAATGCTTAAAGTCAAAAAACTTTTTATAATATACCACCACAACCGATGCGATGGCTGCTAATTGAATTACAATTTCAAACAAATTCACAAAAGGATCCTCTGGATTAACGCCTAAAAAAGGGTTTGCAAATTTCATATGTGCTGTACTTGAAATAGGTAAAAACTCGGTAATACCTTCTACAATACCAATGATGATAGATTGAAAAGTGTTCATTGAAAAAGTTTAGTTATTAAAAAAGCGATGAGCAATTCATCGCTTTAGATTATTTGTATTTAGGTTATGATTTTTTGAAGATGGCGTAAATCTCTACAATGAAACCTGCCATAATTACAATTGGTGCCAAAGTGATACGACGGAAACCATATACTTCGTTTACATTAAAAACGTTAGGGTCTGCACTTTTTCCACCCGACATTAAAAGCATGCCAATTAAAATTAAACCTGCGCCAATTAACATCCAGATATAGTTTGATTTACCGAAAAATGCTAATGACTTATTGTTGTTATTCTGACTCATATTCTTTTATTTGAAAATTAAATGTACTAATATTTATGGTTAGTATAATTCGTCAAGTTTCATTTTTAAATATTTTAACACACTGCGATAGGTACTCAAAACCGAAATGCCCACGCCCAATACTATAAGGCCACCAAATAACATTACACTAGTGCTAATGCCTTGTAAAGTTCTGATTTGTGGAAATTGACTGGTTGCCCATTCTATCAGTCCAAATAATAAAAAGATAGCGATAAAGGCGCTTATTAAGCCATTTAATAAAGCACGAATTAATAATGGTTTTGAAATAAAACTTCGGGTAGCACCCACCATTTGCATGGTCTTAATTAAAAAGCGATTACTAAACATTGCTAAACGAATAGTGGTGTCAATGCTTACAATAACAATTACACAAAGTATGATAGATAATACTAAAAAGATAAGTCCAATTTTAGTAGCTCGCTCATTAAGGTTTGTTACCAAACTTTTTGGATAAGAAACATCAGCAACTTCGTTTTTAAAATTTTGCTCAATAGCGCTGCTAATTTTAGTTAAGCTGTCTACATTCACGTAATTCGCTTTAGCAAAAAAATCAACGCTTTCTGGCAACGGGTTCACTTCCAAAATCTTGCCCCAATCCTCATTATTTTCCTTATTCCAAATAGCTTTAGCCTTTTCCTTGTTCACATATTCAACATTTTTAGCGTAGGGTTGGCTTGAAATAAATTGTTGAATATTGCCAATGGTATTTTTGTCGGCTGTTCTTAAATAAACACTAATTCTGATATCTTCTTTAAAATTATCGCCAATAGACTGTAAATTCAAGAATAACCAGCCCATAATGCCCATAATAAACAAAACAATGGCTACCCCCACAATACTGTAAATATAGTTGGGTTTACTGCGTTTTAGAGAGCCTGATCCATTAACTGCCATAGCATTAAAATTTTATTTGTTCGCTTTGCAAATGTACGGTTTTGAACGCTAATGGCTTACATTTGCATAGGCCGAATTATGCCTAATTTTTCCCTAAAAAGGGCTAAAATGGGTAGGTCAACATGAAAACGTAATAATTATAGATTTTTTAAGCAGTATAATGATGGAGTATCAATTTAGTAGTATTGAAAAAAAGTGGCAGGAAGCCTGGAAAACGAAGAAGGCTTATCAGGTGAGTAATGACAGTTCAAAGCCAAAATGTTATGTATTGGATATGTTCCCTTATCCAAGTGGAGCTGGTTTGCATGTGGGTCATCCTTTGGGTTATATTGCTTCAGATATATATAGTCGCTTTAAAAGATTAAAAGGTTTTAATGTTTTGCATCCAATGGGGTATGATGCATTTGGTTTACCTGCGGAGCAATACGCCATTGAGCATGGTGTGCATCCTGCAAAAAGTACCCATGGTAATATTGATAATTTTAGAAAGCAATTAGACAATATTGGTTTTAGTTATGATTGGGAAAGAGAAGTGAGAACTTGTAATGCCAATTATTACAAATGGACACAATGGATTTTCTTACAATTGTTTAATAGCTACTACGATCGTGCAGGGCAAAAAGCAAACCCAATTGCTGAATTAATTGCTGTTTTTGAAAAAGAAGGGAATGCAAATAAAGTATGTCCTGGGGATGTCAAAATTCAATTTGATGCTGCTACATGGAAAGGATATTCTGAAAAAGAACAACAGTCAATTTTAATGAACTATCGCTTAGCATTTTGTGGCTATGGTGAAGTGAATTGGTGTGAGGCTTTAGGTACTGTACTAGCAAATGATGAAGTGATTAACGGATTTAGTGAAAGAGGTGGTCATCCGGTAGAAAAGAAAAAATTAAGACAATGGTATTTGCGTATCACAGAATATGCCGATCGTTTATTGTCTGGATTAGATACCATTAATTTTAGTGATGCTATGAAGGAAATGCAATCCAATTGGATTGGCAAGAGTTATGGCGCAGAAATTGATTTTGCGATTCATGGACATGATGCATGTTTAAAAGTTTATACCACGCGACCTGATACTGTTTTTGGGGTGGACTTTATGGTAGTGGCGCCGGAACATGCTTTAATTGAAAGCATCACTCCTGCATCACATAAAACTGCAGTGGAAGAATATATTGCTTACGTAAAAAGCAGAAGTGAACGTGAGCGTATGGCGGAGAAAAAAATTACAGGATGTTTTACGGGTGCGTATGTAGTGAATCCATTTAATCAAAAATTAATTCCAATTTGGATTTCTGAATATGTATTAGCAGGATACGGTACGGGTGCAATTATGGCCGTTCCATGTGGAGATGATCGTGACTTTAAATTTGCGCAACATTTTAATATTCCAATCACAAACATTATTGGAGATGCGTTTGATGGTAAGGAAGCCAACCCAACTAAGGAAGCTAAACTTACCAATAGTGATTTCTTAAATGGTGTGGTGCAAAAAGATGCGATTGCCATTGTGAATGATAAAATTGAGGAGATGGGTATTGGTCAACGCAAAGTAAATTACAGAATGCGTGACGCTGCATTTAGCAGACAAAGATATTGGGGAGAACCCTTCCCGATTAAATGGATAAATGGAGTGGCATATCCTTTATCTGAAAATGAATTGCCTTTGTTATTGCCTGATGTAGATAATTATGGACCAGGTCCAGAGGGCGAAGGGCCACTTGCGAATATTGAATCCTGGAAAGCTGAAAATTACGAAACCAATACCATGCCGGGCTATGCAGGAAGTAGCTGGTATTTTTTACGTTATATGGATCCTAGTAATGATACTGAATTTTGTAGTCGTAAAGCAAGTGATTATTGGGGGCAGGTAGATTTATATATTGGTGGAACCGAGCATGCTGTTGGGCATTTATTATATAGCCGTATGTGGACTAAAGCTTTATATGATTTAGGGCATATTGGTTTTGATGAGCCATTCAAAAAATTATTAAACCAAGGAATGATTCAAGGTAGTTCTCGTTTTGTATATCGCAAACGTGGAACGCAAACTTATGTTTCTGCAGGTTTGATTGGCGCATATGAAGTAGATCAGTTACATGTGGATGTGAATTTGGTGGATGGGGTTGAATTAGATACTGCAGCGTTTAAAAAATGGAAGCCTGATTACGCTAATGCTGAATTTATTTTAGAAGATGGCAAGTATATATGTGGTGTAGAAGTGGAGAAAATGTCTAAATCAAAATTCAATACCGTGAATCCGGATGACTTGGTACAAAAATATGGTGCCGATACTTTTAGAATGTATGAAATGTTCTTAGGGCCTGTAGAGCAAAGTAAACCATGGGATACCAAAGGAATTGAAGGGGTGCATCGCTTTATTAAAAAATTCTGGAGATTATTCTTTGATGAAATGAAAGGAAAGGTTTGGGTGGACGAAGCCCCAACTGCCCAAGAATTAAAAATCTTGCATAAGACCATTAAAAAAATTGAGGAAGATACGGAGCGCTATAGTTTTAATACAGCCATCAGTACTTTCATGATTTGTATTAATGAATTGTATGATGCCGGTTGTCATAAAAAAGCAATTTTAGAGCAAGTGCTTATTTTAATTACGCCGTATGCGCCTCACTTTGCCGAAGAGTTGTGGAGTGCCTTAGGAAATACGGGCTTAATTGTAGATGCAGCTTATCCGATATTTGATCCGCAATATGTATTAGAGACTGCAAAAGAATATCCAGTAAGCATCAATGGTAAAGTAAGAACTAATATCTCTATTGCACTTGATGCTACCGAGGATCAAGTAAAAGAAATTGTATTGTCCAACGCAGCCATTCAAAAATGGGTAGAAGATAAGCCAGTAAAAAAATTCATTTTTGTAAAAGGTAAAATGATTAATGTAGTAATTTAAACCAACATAAAAATTATCAATTCCACTTTTTAAAATAAGCCATATGAAAATAAGAGTCCTGTTTTTTTTAAGCTTCTGTTTAACAGCAATTGCATCTATTGCACAAATGCCACAAAGTAATTTACCTCGTTTTGTACGTTGGGTAGATAACAATCAGGTAGTGGTAAGTACTAAATTGAATAATGAAAAAACTGCTAAAGATTATGTGTACAATATTGCAACAAAGCAATACAGTCCAGCTCCTGCTGCTGTTCAAAGTACAGACAAGCAAGTAGTGGTAAAAAATGCAAATCTATTTTTAAAAGAAAATGGGGCAGAGACGCAATTGACTTTTGATGCTGCTGAGGAAAAAAATCCAACCTTATCTCCTGATGGAAAATATGTTGGTTATACAAAAAACAATAATCTATATACTTTAAACCTTGCCGATAAAAAAGAAGTTGCGATTACGAATGAGGATACAAAAGGTATTTTAAATGGTTATGCAAGCTGGGTTTATTTTGAAGAAATATTTGGACGTCCAACACAGTATCGTGCTTTTTGGTGGAGCCCTGATAGCAAGTTCATTTCATTTATGCGTTTTGATGAACGTAAAGTGCCTATGTTCCCAATTTACAATAGCGATGGACAACATGGTTATATCGAAGAAACTAGATATCCTAAAGTAGGAGATTCGAATCCAACCGTGAAAATTGGATGGGTGGCACCAACAGGTGGCAATATCACTTGGGCTGATTTTAATGAGCAAGACGATCAATATTTTGGATGGCCTATTTGGAATCCAAATAATAATAGCATGTGGTTGTCATGGATGGATCGTGGTCAAAATAATTTAAAGATCTACGAATTGGATATGGCTTCTGGTGCAAAGAAAGAAGTGTATAAAGAGTATCAAAAAACATGGATTGATTTAGAAGATCGCGTGAGTGGTAGAATTAATTTCTTAGCTAACAATAAAGGATACATTGCACAGTCTGATGCAACAGGATGGAACCAATTGTATTTATATGATATGACTGGTAAGATATTAAACCCTATTACCAACGGGAAATATACTGTAACTGGTATCAAGTTAATTGATGAAAAAAGTAGCACAATTTATTTTACAGCAAGAGGCATTGAAAACACGGCTAGAATTGATTTTTACAGTGTAGGTTTTGATGGTAAAAATTTAAAGCGTTTAAGTGTTGGTGATTACAACTATAGTCAAATTAATTTAGCGCCTGATGCAAAACATTTTGTAGCAGTATATAGTAATGTAAAAACACCTACATCAATTGCCGTGATTGATATTCCTAAAAAAGGAGCAGCAGCAGTGCAAGAACTTGGCTCTGCGGTGGAAGCAAATTACAATGCAGATAATTTTGCAAAAACAGAATTAATCAGAATTAAAAGTGCAGATGGTTTATATGAATTACCTGCCTTAGTTACTTGGCCAAAAAATATGGATCCAAATAAAAAATACCCATTATTGGTAAGCATTTACGGTGGTCCAAATGCAGGTACGGTGATGGATAGTTGGAGTAATCCTGCTTCAAAAGAAAATTGGGCAAAAGAAGGATTGATTCAAGTTGCTTTTGATCATAGAGCAAGTGGACATTTTGGAAAAGAAGGGGTGAATTATATGTACCGTAATCTTGGTTATTGGGAAATGCAAGATTACATGACCATGGCTAAATGGTTTATTGCAAACGGAAGTGCAGATCCTAAAAAGATTTGTATTACAGGATTTAGTTATGGTGGCTATATGAGTTGCTACGCTGTAACCTATGGCGCATCTGTATTTACGCATGCAATGGCAGGAGGAAGTGTGGTGGATTGGAGTTTATATGATTCACATTATACAGAAAGATATATGGACACGCCAGGGGAGAATCCAGAAGGATATAAGACTAGTAGTGTATTGTCTTATGTAAAAGATTTCAAGGGAACCTTACAATTGGTGCATGGCACTTCTGATGACAATGTACACATGCAAAACTCTATCCAATTTTTAAGTGCTTTAGAAGATAATGGCAAAGAAGTAGAGTTTATGTTGTATCCAGGAGGAAGACATGGATGGGGTGCTGCAAAGGGCAAACATTTTACAGAATTAAAAAACAAGTTTATATATACGCACTTGCTTGAAAAACCATACACAGCTGCCAAATAAGGTAGTGGTGCATTCAACAATGCGTTATCGTAAGCAATAATAAATTACATGGCCAATCCAATCTTAGATACGGATCAACAAAATTTAAATCCTCAGGATCGTGAATTTGAAAATAGTATTCGTCCTACGGAGATAGATGCTTTTGCCGGTCAGCCACAACTGATTGAAAATATTAGCATCTTTATTAAAGCTGCAAAGCTAAGAGGGGAGGCATTGGATCATATTTTATTTCATGGCCCTCCAGGCTTGGGTAAGACTACTTTAAGTAGGATTGTAGCCAATGAAATGGGGGTGCAAATAAAAGAAACATCGGGACCAGTGATCGAAAAGCCTAGTGATTTAGCTGGTTTATTGACTAGCTTGGAACCTAATGATGTATTGTTTATTGACGAGATACATCGTTTAAGCACAGTGGTAGAGGAATATTTGTATGCGGCGATGGAGGATTATAAAATTGACATCATGATTGATAGTGGTGCCAATGCAAGAAGCATTCAAATTAATTTAAATCCATTTACATTGGTGGGGGCTACAACGAGAAGTGGTTTATTAACGGCTCCATTGCTATCTCGCTTTGGGATTAAATCGCGTTTGGAATATTATCCTGCTACGGTGATTGAAAAAATCATTTTAAGAAGTGCTGGTATTTTAAATGTGAATATTAATTCGGAAGCAGCAGGTGAAATTTCACGTCGCAGTCGTGGAACACCAAGAATCGCCAATGGATTATTAAGAAGAGTGCGTGATTTTGCACAAGTTTTAAATGATGGAATTGTAGATATTGGTATTACAAAACATGCGCTTAAAGCTTTGAATGTTGATGAGCATGGCTTGGATGAAATGGATAATAGAATTTTATTAGCTATTATTGAAAAGTTCAAAGGAGGTCCAGTAGGCATTTCCACCATTGCAACAGCAGTAGGCGAGGAGTCGGGCACTATCGAAGAAGTGTATGAGCCATTCTTAATACAGGAAGGATTTTTACAAAGAACTCCAAGAGGCCGAGAAGTTACTTATAAAGCTTATGAGCATTTAGGTAAACATCGTGGCGGGGCATCAGAAAATCCTGAATTGTTTAGATAACAAACATTATTATAATTGTATGCATAAAAAAGCGGCTCATTTGAGTCGCTTTTTTTATTTCGGTTATTTCAAAACTAAATTATTGTTATAGTAAATTAGTTATTAATGCACTACTAATCTGAATCCATTGCCATGAATATTTACAATTTCAATTTGAGGATCTTCTTTTAAGAATTTTCTCAATTTGGCAATGTACACATCCATGCTTCTGCCGTTAAAATAAGTATCAGAGCCCCATATTTTTTTCAACGCTTTTTCTCTTGTCAACAAATCATTTTTATTTTCAGCCAACATTTTTAATAATTCATTTTCTTTTGGAGACAATACTTGTACTAAACCAGCATGCTTTAACTCACGTAATTTTGGATTAAAGTGATAAGTGCCTAATTCATATTCTTGATTGTCACTTATTTTATTGTCTTCCTCGTTACGCTTAATAATAGCCTTAATCTTTAACATTAATACTTCACTATCAAAAGGCTTTGTGATATAATCATCAGCCCCTAATTTGTATCCGTGGATAATATCCTCTTTTAATGTTTTAGCACTTAAAAAGAATAAAGGCACATCTGGATCAATGTCTCTAATTTCTTCGGCCAATGTAAAGCCATCTATATGTGGCATCATTACATCTAATAAACAAAGGTCAAATTTTTCTCTTTGAAAAGCAGCGAGACCTAAACGACCATCACGCTCTAAAGTAACTTCGTACTCGTCTAACTCTAAATAATTTTTTAATACCAATCCTAAGTTGCTATCATCTTCACATAATAACACTTTAAATTTCTTTTTATCTTCCATAATACTTCGTTTTAATTGGTTGCTTATTGTAAAGAAACGATTTTTACTTTTTTTAGTAAAAAAAGCATTTCCAATGTTTTGTTAAAATATACCTATTCCTTCGTACTTGAACAAATGTCGCAAATTTCGCAAGCTTTTGAGCCTTTTTCCCCAAAGTATTTTGCCAAATAGATGCTTCTACAAATGGAGGGTTGGCCTTGTATAAAGCCTATAAATTGCTTAATTCGCTCTATAAAGGCTTTTTTCATGAGTTGGTAATGGTCAAAATCTATCTTCATAAAACTAGCCGAGCTCCTATTCCACAAAAATTGTACAACGGGCTGATTTTGTTTTTGATCAAAACTAATCATACCATGGAGGGATAATAATTGTAAATGCTGAATTACAAAAGGAATATCTCTTTGCAATAATTCGGCAATTAGTTTTTCATTGATAAAGTGGGGGCTATCTAAAATACCGCCATAGGTTCTTAATAAAGTTTGTAAAACCATCCCCGCCTCATAATGTGCATTTTGAAACTGCTCAATACTATACCTGTCTCCAAGCACCTGCACCATGGATGGAGTGAAAGCTGATTCGGAAAAGCGAACATGCCCTTCTTGTTGGATCCAACTTAATGCATTGCGCGCTATTATTTTATCCCATTTAAATACGGTACAAAAATTTTCAAAGTCAAATATAAATTGTTGTTTTTCTCCAAGTCCCACAGGTAGTTGTACAAAGTCGGCAAGGTCTTGGTATATTTTTTTGATGACTTCAATGCTAGGATATTGTTTCTCTTGAAGCTCTATCCAATAATCCCAATCATTTTGTTGGTATAATAAAATGGCTTCTGCATATTGACCATCTCTTCCAGCCCTTCCAGCTTCTTGATAATATTGTTCTAAGCTACTTGGAATATCATAATGAATAACTTTACGCACATCCCCTTTATTAATTCCCATACCAAAGGCGTTGGTGCAAACTACTATTGGGGTTATATTTGACATCCAATTTGCTTGCACTTTTTTTCTTGTATCAATTGGCATCCCCGCATGGTACTCGCCAACAGGATAGCCATAGGCATTCAATAATTGCGCAAGCTGTTTGACATTGTTTCTAGTGTTGCAATAAATAATTGCAGATCCATTTAGTTCATTTAGAATGCTGCGTAATACATGAATCTTAACAGGAACTTTATGGATACTGTATTTTAAATTAGGTCTTAAAAAACTATCAGTGATGATATTGGCGTTTTTAAATTCTAATTGTTTAACAATGTCTTCTTGCACTACGGGAATAGCGGATGCAGTCATCGCCAAAATAGGTATATGCGGGAATAGCTCTTTTAATATTCCCAATTTTCGATAGGGCGGTCTAAAGTCATATCCCCATTGCGAAATACAGTGCGCTTCATCAATAGCAAATAAAGTAATTTTTATTTGACTCAGTTCATTTTGAAAACTTTGCTGTGCTAGTTTTTCAGGGGAGCAATAAATGAATTTATATTTTCCTCTTTTGGCCGCTGCCATTACCTCGGCCTGTGCTTCCTCACTTAATTGACCGCCTAGCGCAATGGCTGGAATATTTTTGGATTGTAAATCTTTTACCTGATCCTGCATTAATGCAATCAAAGGACTAATCACCAAGCAAATACCATCCTGCATTAAAGTAGGAACTTGAAAGCAAAGTGATTTTCCGCCGCCTGTTGGTAGGAGCGCAAGTGTATCTTTTTTTTCAATGACACTATTGATGACAATAAGTTGCTGAGGTCTGAAATTTTCATACCCCCAATACTTTTTTAATATGGTTACTGCTGATTCCAAAAAGACTAAACTAATTTCTTTTTGAATAATCTAAGAGAGTTGATGGCTAAAACCACATCACTCAATCCCATGATTAATGCACCGTAGGTGGGTCCCCAACTGCCTAATAATCCAAGCGCTGCTACAGGAATTGCTATAATATTATAGGAGAATGCCCATGCTAAGTTTTCTTTAATGGTTTCATAAGTGCGACGCCCTAATCCTAGAGACATTGGTAGATTTTTCAATCCTTGGTTCATAAGGATTACTTGCGCACTTTGAATAGCAATATGAGATGCATTACTTAAAGAAATGCCAATGGTCGCTTTTGCTAATGCTGGCGCATCATTGATTCCATCACCTACCATTGCCGTAGGCGCAATCGCAGTTAAAGCAGCTAATTTTTCTAATTTATCTGCAGGGCTTTGTTCGCTTATAATTTCTTGAATACCCAAGGCTGTCCCAACTGTCACACATTTTTCATTACGGTCTCCACTTAATAAAATGGTATGAATACCTTGACGATGTAAGGTCTCTATCATTTCTTTGGCTTCAGGTCTTATTTGATCTGCAACATCCACCCATCCAATCAATTCATTGTTTTTTTGGATATAGATATTATGACCATCTTCGGCATTTTGATGCACCAATGTTTTAAAAGAACCTGCCCAGTATTGATTCCCTTCCTTATCTGTTGCTTGAATACCTAAGCCTTTGATCTCTTCAATTTTAGCCCAATTGGTTGCAGCATTGGTCTTCCAACTACCACTAATACATTTTGCAATCGGGTGATTTGAATATCTTTCTAATGAATATACAAGTGCTTTAAAATCTTGTTCGTTTAAAGTTGCATTGCCATTGTTTGTTTCTACGATTTTAAAATTTGCAATTTCAAAATGACCTGTTGTGAGTGTGCCTGTTTTATCAAATACAACCTGCTTAATATCTTTAAATGTTTCTAAACTTTTTGCATTTTTAAATATGACCCCATTTCTTGCACCACGTCCTAAACCAACAGCAATGGCAGCGGGGGTGGCTAATCCCATGGCACAAGGGCAAGAGATTACTAAAACAGCAATGGCTCTTAACATACTCTCTCCAAAACCTAAACTAGCCCCAGAAGCATTATGCGCAAAAAAGTAATTCCCTAATAATGTAATAAGTGCAATGCTTAATACCAATGGAACAAAGATGGCCGAAATTTTATCAGCAAGTATTTGTACAGGAGGTTTTTCGCCCTGTGCTGCTTTTACCATTTTTAAAATATTAGCTAGTACAGTATCATTGCCTACTGCAGTAATATATGCTTTTATAGTTCCGTTTTCAATCGTACTTCCACCTAATAAAATATCATTCATTTTACGATGCACGGGAACACTTTCGCCAGTAACGATGGATTCATTCACATTTGCTTCGCCCCATAATACTTTACAATCCATTGGAATGGTTTCGCCTGAATTAATTAAAACAATGTCACCTACTTTCAAAGTATCGCTCTCTACACTAAATAAAATCTCTTTATGATTTTCATCAAACACAATCATATTGGCCATTACCTTTTGTGCTTTCACTAAATCTTTTAAAGCACGCTGTGTGGATTCTATGGAAGCATCTTCTAAATAATTACCAAAAAATACAAGGGTTAAAATTGTAGCTGTTGTTTCATAATATGCAAACTCCATACCTTGGCCAATAATGGTGCCATATAAACTGTAGCCAAAACTGGAGAGGGCGCCAATACTTACCAATACATTCATATTGGGAATGCCATTAAGCATACTATTCCATGCACTCTTACCAAAATAACCCATGCCAACAATAAATACAGGAAGCGTTATAGCTAGTTGTAAATAGGGGTTCATGAAAACATGAATACCAGGAATTTGATTAATACCTGGCAACATATGGCCCACTAAAGGAATTGTAAAAATGAAACAGAAAATAGCACGCTCTTTATTATTATCCAACCATTTTTTTTTGGGAGCAGCTTCTTCCTGCCCGCGAACTTTAAATCCCAAATTAGTAATGCCTTTTACTAAATTTTCTTTTTTTAAATCTGCCGGTAAATCAAATTGAACTTCGCCCTCCATAAAACTTACCTTGGGTTCAATAGCACCTTGATTTTCTAAATATTTATGTATAGAAAGTGCACAGTTGGTGCAACTCATTCCGTCTACTTTTAATTGTACATGTTCCATAGTTCCTCATTTTGAAATGCCCGTAATTGCGATTCCACTATAAAGGTACGACCCTTTTGAGATTTCTGATTTTGGCTTTATAATACTTGCTGTATCTTTGAGGAATGGATATGATTTATACCTTGGATCAAATTGAATCGGTTGCCGCTAAATTGATAAAAATGCACGGTACCAAACCAGCTTGGGCATTTTTTGCACCCATGGGGGCAGGCAAGACCACTTTAATTAGCCAAATATGCAAACAATTGGGTGTTGAGGATGCTGTTTCAAGCCCCACATTTGCAATTATGAATCAATATGAGGCCAATGGCAAAATGATTTACCATATGGATTGGTATCGTTTGGAAGATGAGGCAGAGGCCATTACAACAGGTGTTGAGGCAGCTATGGAAGACGCAGATTTATGTTTTATTGAATGGCCCGAAAAAGCACCAGGCTTATTAAATGAAAACACCGTTAAATTTGAAATTGAAATATTAGATCCCGAACATAGAAGGATTTTTATACCTTCATAAAAACATGCAATATGAGTGTCCTTAAGCCACAAATTTCCAGTTCCTTTTCCTATGAAACGCAGGAGGAAGTATTGGATATCCCGCATCGTTCAAAACCATTACTAATTGGTATACCCAAGGAAATTGCTTTTCAGGAAAATAGAATTGGTTTAATACCTGATGCCGTGGGTGTATTGGTTGCCAATGGGCATGAAGTAATGGTAGAGTCGGGGGCTGGTGATGGAAGTAGGTATACCGATCATGATTATGCCGAAGCAGGTGCAAGAATTGTATTTGAAAAAGAAGAAGTATATAAGTGTCCTATCTTGGTAAAAACAGCGCCTCCAGTGGAAGCTGATTTGCCTTTTTTACAAATGCATCAAATTATTATTTCTCCATTGCATTTGTCTGCACTAAAAAAAGAATTGGTAGAAAAATTAATGGCTAAAAAAATCACTGCATTAGCTATTGAGAATATTAAAGATGAAAATCAAAACTATCCTATTTTAAGAAGCATGGGGGAGATTGCTGGTAGTGCGGTCATGTTAATTGCAGGTCAATACTTAAGCAATTTTAATCAGGGGAAAGGAGTGTTATTGGGTGGTATTAGTGGGGTGCCTCCAACCAAGGTAGTGATTATTGGTGCTGATATTATTGGGGAATTTGCAACAAGAAATGCGTTGGCCTTAGGAGCAAGTGTTAAAGTATTTGACAATAATGTTTCTCGTTTACAACGCTTACAAAATAATTTAGGTCAAAGAGTTTGGACCAGTGTATTAGAGCCAAAAATTTTAGCGAAGCAATTAAAAACCTGTGAAGTTGCAGTAGGCGCTTTAAGAAATGAAATTGGTCGTGCACCTATTGTTGTAACGGAGGAAATGGTGGCTGCGATGCGTCCTGGGAGTATTATTATTGATGTTGCCATTGATAGAGGTGGTTGTTTTGAAACCAGTGAATTAACCAATCATGAACATCCGGTGATTACAAAACATAATGTAATTCATTACGGGGTACCTAATATCCCTAGTGGTTTTGCACGCACTGCAAGCCAAGCAATTAGCAATGTCTTAATGCCTTTGTTAATTCAAGTTGGAGATCAAGGGGGCTTAGAAGAAATTATTTGGCAACAAGTGCATTTGAGAGAAGGGATCTATTTATACAAAGGGGCGCTTACTGATTTTTATATCAGTGAAAAGTTTCAGTTAAAGTTTACTGATTTGAATTTGCTGATTGCGAGCCGAAGTTAATTGGTTTTAGAAGTTAATTGGTTGCTTAGTATAACTCGCTTAGTTATTATTCCCAGCAACTTTGTAATCCATTAAATTAATTTGCTGATTACAAAATGCATATTCTTCTGGATCATTACTTCCCACAATGATTAATTTATGCATTGCATACTTAGCGATCATTGCTTGATATAATGCATATCCTTCCTTGTCTAAATTACTGCAAGGCTCGTCTAATAATAAAATAGGGGTATCTGAAAAAATAGCCAATGCCAATTTTAATCTTTGCTTCATACCACTACTAAAATACCTGATTTGTTTATCCGCAGCTGCTTTTAAACCTACTAATTCAATAAGCGCATCATGAGTTAATGCGCCAGTTAATGGCTTGAACTTTTCATGAAATTCAATTTGTTCAATCGTCGTAAACTCTTCTATTAATTCTAAGTAGGGCGCGGCTAAACTTATTTGTTGGAATATGGAGTTGGTATCATATTCGCCCCATTGAATACTTCCTTTGGATAAACTTGCATAACCTGCAATCACTTGTAATAGCGTGCTTTTCCCTGATCCATTATTGCCAATTAAAGCATAATGTTGCCCCATTTCAAAAGTATAATTCAGGTCTTTAAAAATCCAATCTTTATTGAATCTTTTTCCTGCTTCGTTGAGGCTAATTTGCAACATAATTAATCTTCTTCTACGGCTCCTTTACCAAACTTCTTAATAATACCACGACCGCTATCTCTAATGAATGTTACAATTTCATCACGTTCATCTGTTGCTGGTAATTCTTCTTCAATAAATTCTAATGCTTGTGTCGTGTTCATGCCTTTATTGAATATATAACGATAGATATCTAAAATATGATTGATTTTTTCTAAATCAAATCCTCTTCTTTTTAGCCCAACACTATTCACACCACCATAACTTAATGGGTTGCGCACTGCTTTAATATAGGGAGGAACATCCTTGCTCACCAAGCTACCTCCAGCGATATATGCGTGTTGTCCAATGTTTACAAATTGATGTACGGCACTCACTCCAGCAATCCATGCATAATCACCTAATGTTACGTGACCTGCAATTTGTACACTATTACTTAAAATACAGTTATTGCCAATAATACAATCGTGCGCAATGTGGCTGTATGCCATTATTAAACAGTTGTTACCTACTTTGGTAATCCAACGATCACTAGTACCTCTGTTGATAGTTACAAACTCTCTAATGGTTACCCCATCACCAATTTCAACAGATGTTTTTTCTCCATTAAATTTTAAATCCTGAGGATCTGCACCAATTACTGCTCCTGGAAAGATGCGACAATTTTTTCCAATTTTGGTACCATTCATAATGGTTACATTACTCCCAATCCAAGTGCCTTCACCAATCACCACCTCACTATGAATAACGGTGAATGGATCAATTTTTACATTGTTTGCAATTTTTGCATTAGGGTCGATATAAGTAAATGGGTGCGTCATAAGTTTTTCTATTTAATTTTTAATCGGCTCTTTTTACAACCTGTGCTACTAAATCTGCTTCGGTTGCAACCTTGCCTCCAACATAAACTGTTCCTCTCATTTCGCAAATTCCTCTACGAATAGGAGCAGTTAATTCCATCTTCAACAACATGGTATCACCTGGTTTTACCATTTGTTTAAATTTGCAATTATCGATCTTTAAAAAATAAGTATCATATTTACCTTCTGGCATCGCATTGATGCAAAGTAATCCTCCTGTTTGTGCTAAGGCTTCAATTTGTAATACACCTGGCATTACTGGATTGTTTGGAAAGTGTCCAGGAAAAAACCATTCATTAAAAGTTACATTCTTAACACCTACAATTACAGTGTCTGTTAATTCAATGATTTTATCAACGAATAAAAATGGATATCTATGTGGTAATAATTTTTCAATCTGTTCTAAATTGAAGACAGGTGTCAATGCAGGATTGTAAACAGGTACATCTTTAACGTGCTTGTTTTTTTTGATGTATTGTTTAATTTTTTTAGCAAACTCAACATTGCTGCTATGGCCTGGTCTGTTGGCAATGATACGTGCTTTAATAGGGTAGCCGATTAAAGCTAAATCGCCAACCACATCCAATAATTTATGTCTAGCAGGCTCGTTCGGAAATCTTAATTCTAAATTATTTAAATAGCCTTCGCTTTTTACTTCAATTTTTTCACGTTTAAACACTTTTGCCAATCTTCCCATTTCCTCGTCTGTAACTGGCTTATCAACAACTACAATTGCATTATTAATATCACCACCTTTAATTAAATCGTGTTTTAATAATGCTTCTAATTCATGTAAGAAACAAAAAGTACGACAAGGAGAAATTTCTGATTTAAAATCTTTGATAGTAGTAAGTGCAGCATGTTGTGTTCCAAGTACTGGACTATTAAAATCAATCAAAGTGGTAATTTGATAATCTAATGCAGGAAGTGCAACCATTTCAACACGCTTAGCTTCATCGTAATGAAAAATATTTTCATCAATACTATACCATGCTTTTGCTGCATCTTGTTCTAATACGCCGGTTGATTCAATCAATTCAATAAAAGGAGCCGAGCTACCATCCATGATAGGAATTTCTGGTCCATTTACTTCAATCAAAACATTGTCTACTCCGCTACCAACTAGTGCTGCTAAAATATGTTCTACGGTGCTTACTTTAGCATCGCCCACTTGCAATGTTGTTCCACGGCTAGTGTCCGTTACTAAATCACAATCCGCTTTAATAATTGGGTTATTGGGTAAATCTACACGTTGAAATTGAATGCCAAAACCTGGGTTGGCTGGCACTAATTTCATGTCAACTAAAACGCCTGTATGTAAACCAGTACCACTAATGCTAATACTATTAGCTAGGGTATGCTGTTTGTCTGGATTAAAATGTTGATCCATAAAGAAGGTATTATTATGCTTTATTAACTTAAAGCAATGATTTTCAGCAAATTTAAGCTAATTACCCTTTTTGAGTCAGTTGTGCGACCAATATTTCCAATTCTTTAACCCTTTTTTCAAGATTTGGGAGGTTTTTTACTTGTACTTGGGCTCTTAATGCTGAATTGTGGTCAGTTGCAGGGTAACCAGTAATCACTGAATTCTCCTTTGAGATGGTCTTAGTGATGCCACTTCTGCCTGCCACTTTAACGCCGTCGGCAATGCTTAAATGACCCGCTGTTCCCACTTGACCACCCATCATGACCCCTTTCCCTACTTTTGTACTACCACTTAAGCCAGTTTGTGCGGCAATAACGGTATTAGATCCCACTTCAACATTATGTGCTATTTGTACTAGATTATCTAGCTTAACGCCTTTGCGAATGATAGTAGATCCAATTGTTGCTCTATCAATAGTGGTGTTTGAACCAATTTCAACATAATCTTCAATAATTACATTGCCTAATTGAGGTACTTTTTGAAAACTACCATCTGCTGTTGGTGCAAATCCAAAACCATCACTTCCAATAACAGCACCGGAGTGAATCGTAATATTATTTCCTAAAACACAGTCTGCATAAATTACCACACCTGGATGTAAAATAACATTGTCTCCAATTTTCACATTTTCACCAATCACTACATTGGGATACACTTTTACATTGTTACCCAATTTTACATTATCGCCGATATGTGCAAATGCAGCCACAAAGTGGTTTTCGCCAAGTTGTGAAGAGCTTGAAATATAAGATGGCGTTTGAACCCCCACTAAATTTTCAGTTTTCAATGCTTGGTATTTAGTAAGCAAAGTTGCAAAAGCAGCATAGGCATCAGGGACCCTTAATAAGGTAGCAGCAATGGGTTGTTTTAAAACCAAACTATCATTAACAATAATAATGCTTGCTTGCGTAGTGTATAAAAACTCTTCGTATTTAGGGTTGGCTAAAAAAGAAATTTCTCCATTTTTAGCTTCTTCTATTTTTCCAAATTGAGTTACGGAAACAGATGCATCACCTTCCACTTTTCCTTGAATCATCATTGCAATCTGTTGGGCACTGAATTGTAACATTCGTTAAATTTTGAATGGGGGGTTATTCGTTAAGTGAACAAATGTAAAATTTTTTCACGGGGGCAGAAAGACTTTCCACGATTATTGCATTCTGGATAGCCGAAATATTGGCTATTTCACCTGATTTTAGCAAAATTTTAATGGTTTCATTGTCATTCTTGTACAAAGTATTGGAAACGGTGCCTTTGAAACACAAATAAGCCAAATCATCATCAGTGAAAGGGAATGCAGATTTGGTGCTGTTGAATGCAGCCTTCCATGCAGTATCATCAATGGGTTCTGATTGTATTTGACATTTAAAACACTTTCTATTTAAAAGTCCTTTACATAAAATAGACAAAATAGGATCCTCATTATTTTGCCATTGTTTAATAGCAAATAAGATATCGGTATCATCCAAATTACAATAAGCAGTTAAATCTAAATCGGCTAATTTTATTTCAGGGTTGCTTAAAAAATAATCAAGTAATCCACCTGTTTGAACGGAGTTGTTTTGTTGTGAAAATAAAAATTGAACGCGTTCAATAATTTTAACCAACATATTTTCACTTGCCACAACCGTTTTATGTCGGTACACTTGCCAGTACATTAATCTTCGGGACAATAAAAATTTCTCTACACTATTAATTCCTTTTTCTTCCACCACTAACTCATTATCTAGAACCGTCAACATTTTTAAAATTCTTTCATAACCAACAACGCCTTCGCTCACGCCTGTGAAAAAACTATCTCGAGATAAATAATCCAGTCTATCAACATCTAATTGCCCACTAATTAATTGGTGTAAAAATTGCTTAGGATATTGATTGGTAAATATTTTGATAGCGAGTGTCAAAAGACCTTTTAATTTTGGATTTGCATCCTCATTTAAGCTATGCATAATAGCTAAGGAAATATCCTCATGATTGATGCCTTTTAATAGCACCTTTTCTAATGCATGTGAATAAGGTCCATGTCCAATATCGTGCAAAAGAATAGCTGCTTTTGCAGCAGTTGCTTCTTCCTCTGTAATTTCAATTCCTTTATCTTTTAATTCATTGATAGCAATACACATTAAATGGTAGGCGCCTAAAGAATGATGTAAACGAGTGTGGACGGCACCTGGATACACCAATTGAGCCAAAGCCATTTGTTGAATTCTCCTTAATCTTTGGTAAAAAGGATGACTAATAATTTCAAAAATGACCGGATCATTGATGGTAATAAAACCATGAACTGGGTCATTTATAATTTTTCGATGTGTAAAAGCCATATAAAATGAGTGGTGGTAAAGGTACGAAATGTGAATAACTACTAGGCTATTATTACTAGCTTAGTTTGCTAAAAAACTATATTTGTATGTCCACTTACTACCCTATAAATCAATGCATAATTATGAAATTGACTCAAACTACATTAAATAAGTTAGAAGATATTTTAGGTGAATCAGAGTTCGTTGTAAGATACGAAAGAGGTAATTTTCAGAGCGGTTGGTGCTTATTAGAATCAAAGAGAATTGTTGTGTTGAATAAATTCTTGAATTTAGAAGCAAGAATTAATACTTTATTAGAATTAATTCCTCAGTTAGATATTCAGTTTGATAAATTAACACACGACTCTCAAAAATTATATGAAGAGGTTCAAAAAATCTCTTTGACCGAAGCATAGGAGAAAATAAGCTACTTTGTTAAATATCACTATTTTAGGATCAGGTACAAGTACTGGCGTTCCACTTATTGGATGCGACTGTAAAGTATGCACTTCTAACGACCCTCGAGATAGCCGTTTGCGTACCAGCATTAAAATTCAATCCGAAAATACATCGGTGGTCATTGATACAACCCCTGATTTTAGGTATCAAATGCTAAGAACCAATACTACACATTTAGACGCTGTTGTTTTTACCCATCCTCATCGTGACCATTATGCTGGCTTGGATGATATTAGGCCCTTCAATTTCCATTCCAATAAGCCTATGCAGATTTATGCGAATGAAATAACGCAGGTGGCTATTAAGCGTGATTTTTATTATGCTTTTGAAAAAAATAAGGATGCCGGTTTACCCGAAATGATGTTGCATACCATTCACACAGCTCCTTTTAAAGTGGGGGATCTATTATTTAAGCCCATTCAAGTCATGCATCGTGAATTGCCAGTCCTTGGCTTTAGAATTGGGGATTTTAGCTATGTGACTGATTTGAATTATATAAGTGATCAAGAAAAAGAAAAAATTAAGGGTTCAAAGGTTTTAATTTTAAGTGCTTTGAGACCAGAGCCACATCCAACTCATTTTACATTAAATGAATCTATTGCACTCGCTACTGAGCTGCAAATTCCTCAAGTATATTTCACACATTTTAGCCATCAAATTGGTTTACAGTCTGAGTTAGAACCACAATTGCCTCCATTTATTAAAATGGCTTATGATGGATTGCAGTTTAGCGTAGAGTAGTGTAGCATATTTTGCGATAAATACGCTTTTAAGTATTGCTATTTTGGGATCAATTATTTTATAATGATTATTTCAAATTGGCAGGCTTATTTTTATTTTTCTAAAAAAGAACTCAAAGGGATAATTGTATTGGGAATTATATTGACAGGTTCTGTATTAATGAATATGATATTTTCGGCTCCAAGTATAAATCATAAAAGCATTTCAAATGCAGCTATTAAGTCATTACATTTAATATACTTTGATCCCAATCAAATAGATAGTGTTCAAGCGATTAATCTAGGCATTCCTGAGCGACAGGTACGCTCCATGTTACATTATAGAGCGCGAGGAGGATATTTTAAAAATCCAGATGACTTTGCTAAATTATATGGGCTTAAGAATGATTTGTTTTTGTTGTTGAGGCCTTTTATAAAAATGAATCCCAAGAAAAAATCGGATTATCCCTTTTATACCAATCAAAAAAGTTCAAAGCAATTTAAAGAAGAAGAGGATAACTGGAAAATGGATATTAATAATACAGATGAAAATGAATGGGTACTAAAAACAAATTTGAACAAGGAACTTGTACGACGTATTTTATCCTATCGCAATTATATTGGATCATTTACGAGTCCTTATCAATTGAATAAAATATATGGACTGCCTGATAGTGTTTTGCAAAAACTCAATGGACATTTATACATTAAGCCTGGTGCTAAAATTATATTGAATGCCAATGCGATGCGTTTTAAAGATTGGAAACAATTGGGTTTATTTTCAGACCAACAGGTATGGGCCATATTGCGCCTAAGGAAACAAAATGATGGCAAAATAGGATGGGAGCAGCTTATTGAGGCTTGCGATTTGAGTCAAAATGAGGCTTTACAGCTAAAGCAACGCATACACTTTAGCGAATGATTATGAGGCATTTATGCCATATTGAGTATTTTTTCTAGGGCGCGTCTTTAAACTAAGGTATGGTAGTAAATAGAATAAATTTTTTTAGAAAAAGTAGGATTTTTCTGAAAAATTAATTAGTATTGATGTAGGATTTATTCCTAGTTTATGATTGCTTGCTTGAAGCCCTTCGAAAGAAGGGCTTTTTTATTTTAGAGTGTATATATAAATCTTATAATTTTTAAAGTTTTATAAGATTTATATATACGATGCCCTTCGAAAGAAGGGCTTTTTTATTTTAGAGTGTATATAAAATACACTATTTCCCGCCTGCTTTGAATATTTGGTTTACTGCCCCGCCTAACATTGGGAATTTTTCTTTTACAAATGCAGCAATGGTTTCAATAGATTGTTTTGCTTGCTCAGGAGTCACACCAGTTTCTTTTACTAAACGATCAATTAATTCTTGCATATAATATTATTTTATTGGTTAATGATTAAGCTACTTTTAAAGCATTTAATTTGCTCTTGTCAAACATTTGTTTTGCATATTCAAGTGTCACTTCAAACTCAGTGATATCAGTGCCAGGCAAGTCAAACATGGCTTGTGTAAATAAGCTTTCACAGATACTTCTTAAACCTCTTGCACCCAGTTTGTATTCCATAGCTTTTTCGGTAATGAAATCATAAACTTCAGTATCTACTTTAAGCTTAATATTTTCAATAGCAAACAATTGAGTATACTGTTTTATTAATGCATTTTTAGGCTCGGTTAAAATACTTCTTAATGTTTCAGCATCTAATGGTTCTAAGTGCGTAACAATCGGTAGGCGACCTAACATTTCAGGAATTAATCCAAAGGTTTTAATATCCTGTGCATTTACAAAACGTAAAAGGTTTTTACGTTGTAATTCTTGCTCATCTTTATTCACGCTAAATCCAATTGCATTTGTGTTAATACGACGCGCAATGATTTTATCGATGCCATCAAATGCACCACCGCAAATAAATAGGATATTCTTGGTATCCACTTTGATCATTTTTTGATCCGGATGTTTACGGCCGCCTTGAGGTGGTACCAACACTTCGGTACCTTCTAGCATTTTCAATAAACCTTGTTGAACGCCTTCTCCGCTTACATCTCTAGTGATAGAAGCGTTATCGCTTTTACGCGCTATTTTATCAATCTCGTCAATGTATACAATACCTCTTTGCGCTGCTTCCACATCATAGTCGCAGTTTTGCAATAGACGAGTAAGCATGCTCTCCACATCCTCTCCCACATAACCAGCCTCAGTGAAAACAGTTGCGTCTACAATGGCAAAAGGAACGTTTAATAATTTAGCAATAGTCTTTGCTAACAATGTTTTGCCTGTACCTGTTTCTCCAATCATAATTACATTGCTCTTTTCAATCTCCACTTCATTCTTTGTAGTAGTAGGGAGGTTGATGCGCTTGAAGTGATTGTAAACAGCAACACATAATATTTTTTTAGCCTCATCTTGACCAATAATGTATTGATCTAGAAAAGCTTTAATAGCAGTTGGCTTTTGCACTTTTAAAGTACCTGCTTTGCCATCTGCCTTCTTTTGATGAAATTCTTTTTCAATTATTTCATGCGCGTGCTCAATACAGTTTTCGCATATATGTCCTTCCTGGCCAGCAATGAGGATTTTTACTTCGTCCCTGCTGCGTCCACAAAAAGAACAATGAATGCTTGTATCGGTTTTGCTCATCTTCATATTGAATTTCTTTATTTATTTTCTCTCTTCCTTTCTTTATTTCCTTGCCTCTTTGTTCCTTGCTTATAAACTTTTAGCAATCTTATCTACAATACCATAAGCAACTGCTTCCTCTGCATTCATCCAATAGTCTCTATCAAAGTCAGCCATGATTTGTTCTATTGATTTACCACAGTTTTTAGCCAATATTTTAGCGCCCAATTCCTTTGTCTTTCTAATTTGTTCCGCTTGAATTTCAATATCAGCGCTGGTTGCTTGGTAGTATCCACCCAAACTTGGTTGGTGAATCATTACTTCGCCATGAGGGAAAATAGTACGCTTACCCTTTTCGCCCATGCTTAATAAAATAGATCCCATACTTGCAGCCAATCCCATACAAATCGTATGCACGGGGCTTTTAATTAAGTTCATGGTATCAAACATCACCATACCACTTGTCACTACGCCACCTGGGCTATTGATGTAAAAATTAATTTCAGCACCTGGTTTATCGGCATCCAATAATAATAACTTTGTTACAATGTCTTTTGCAGATTTATCATCTACCTGTCCCCATAAATAGATGGATCTTTTTTCAAAAAAGATTTGTTCCATTTTTTTATTCAAGAATCCAGGCGCATTTTCTTCTTTTTTATCTGCCTTTGGTTCATCTTCTTCATCCATTAAAAAACGATTCGTAAGTATCATATATTCAATTTGAAATAATTATAAATGCTTGTTGTTATTAGGTAGTCTAATTATTGACTACTTTTTTTGTTTTCTTGGGTTGGTTAATAATACTTCATCTACCAATCCATATTCTTTTCCTTCAGCTGCAGTCATCCAAAAATCTCTATCACAATCTTTTGCAACCACATCCACATCCTTATGAGTGTGCGTAGCGATCACTTCGTATAATTCGTGCTTTAATTTTTTGATTTCTCTTGCAGTGATTTCAATATCAGAAGCCTGTCCACCCACCGCACCACTAGGTTGGTGTAACATGATACGACTATGTTTTAAAGCGGTTCTTTTTCCTTCCACACCAGCACATAATAAAATAGCACCCATACTTGCTGCCATGCCTGTACATATTGTTGCCACATCTGGTCCAATAAATTGCATGGTATCGTAAATGCCTAAACCAGCATAAACGCTACCACCTGGGCTGTTGATATACATTTGAATATCCTTAGTGCGATCCGTACTTTCTAAAAACAATAACTGCGCAGTTACAATATTCGCTACATAGTCATTAATGCCTTCACCCAAAAATATGATTCGGTCCATCATTAAACGGCTAAATACATCCATACTTGCCACATTCATGGGTCTTTCTTCAATAATATAAGGAGTTAGATTCGTTACACTATTTTGATACTGATGTAAACTATTGCTGCTGATTCCTCTATGTTTAACAGCGTACTTTTCAAATTCTTTTCCTAAGTTCATATATATGTTTTTCTAGTAAAGTAAAGGTAAAACCTATTCGTTAATGGTAGAGCAAAAACGGTGCCAAACTTAACCGTATTTCAATAAAAAAAGACCTTCCCGGGTTTAGGAAGGTCATAAAAATTATAATTATCGCCCCTTCGGGCAAATTATTGAATTAGTGGTGGTGGTTATGCAACTTTTCAGCAAATTTTTCAGCTGAAATCTTCTCTTCTTTTGCAGCAACATCGCCTTCAATTGCTTGGAACAATTTGTCAGTGCTAATACGGTGGTAGCTATCCTCAACAAACTTTCTATCTTGCATCATTCTAGCAGCGTAGTCTTCTAACCATTGGTCATTATCACCTAATGCACCTAATTGGCCGCCCATATAACTCATTAATTGTTGTTTAGCGAAAGCTTTTAAATCTTCGGCAACCACTTCAATTTTATGATCAGCAATTAATTGTGTGCTAATTAAAGTCCACTTTAATTGATCTTGGAATACTGGATATTCTTTTTCTGCTTCTTCGGCAGTTCGTTGTTTTTCACCACCTGTTTGTAACCAACGCTTTAAAAAGTCAGCAGGGAAGTCCATCTTAGTATTGTCAATCAATGCATGATAAATTTGGTCGTGCACTTGATTGCGAGATTGTTGGTCGTAGTAACCTTCAATATCTTTTTTGATAGCATCTCTAAATTCTGCTTCAGTAGTAATAGTTTGATTTGGATAAGTTACTGTAAATAAAGTCTCGTCTAAAGGCGCTTTTTCAACTGCACCAACTTTAGTGATCGTTAAGTTAAAATACTTATCAGCATCTTCTTTTGTAATACCTAAATCTGCAACAATAATATCTAATTCTTTCGCCTCAAACGCTTTGCTCAATTGAATTGTAACAACATCGCCATTCTTTTTGCCAATGAATTGCTTTCTTGCTTTTTCTGCAAAATATTTAATCAATAAAGAGTTGTCTTTAGCAATACCACCTTCTACTACCACGCCATCTTTATCAGCTTCTGTAAAAGTTACATTCAAAACATTCTCTTCATTTTCAACTGCTTCTGGCTCGGTCATATTTCCATTACGCACTTGTAATCTTTCTACTTCAGCAGTTAACATATCTTCGGTAACCTCAATTTTATATTTGGTCGCTTTGATGCCTTTTGTATCAATTGTGAAAGCTGGTTTTAAACCTACTTCAAATGAAAAATCATAGTCGCTAGGATTGTTTACATCCATCGCAGGAAATTCATTTGTTACAGGAAGTGGTTGTGCGAAAATTTCAATTTTTTCTTTCGCGATATATTGGTTCATCTCATTTTCAACGGTCTTAATTACCTCGTCTTGAAAAACAGATTGTCCGTACATTTTCTTAATCAAACCAGCTGGCACCATTCCTTTTCTGAATCCAGGAATATTAGCTGTTTTAGAATACTTTTTCAAGCTTGTTTCAAAGCCTTTCAAGTAATCCTCTTTTGTGATAGTCACTGTTAATTTGTCGTTTAACAGTGCAATGTTGCTTCTTTTTACTGTTGCCATAATATTGCTATTTTCTACTTTTTTGTAGTGTTTAAGGGGGGCAAAGGTAAGTTTTAAACCTTAAAAAGGGGAGGTTTTAGCAATAAAAAAGCCCTCTTCAAAGGTAGAAAAGGGCTTTTTGCTGTTATTATGTGCGGATGGAGGGGGTCGAACCCACACGCCTCGCGGCGCTAGATCCTAAGTCTAGTGCGTCTGCCAATTTCGCCACATCCGCTTAGGGGTTGCAAACTTAATTGATTTTTTTAATTTTTCGGCTACTTTTTCAAGCCTGTCTAAGGAAATAGTAGGCTTATCTATTAATTCGGGATTAAAGCCACTATTTTTTCAAGATAATATTTATCGGTTTCATCATAATGGGAGAGATGCTCACTATCAACATCTAAAACCCCAACGATGGTTTCACCAAAATATACGGGCACAACAATTTCAGATTTGGAAGCACTACTACATGCAATATGTCCAGGGAATTTTTCTACGTCTTCAACGATAAGCGTTTCTCCTTTTTCCCAAGCACCACCACAAACGCCACGACCTTTTTTAATTCTGGTGCAAGCCACTGGGCCCTGAAAAGGACCTAATACTAATTCATCCTCTTGTATCCAATAAAAACCAACCCACCACCAATTGAACTGTTCTTTTAATGCTGCACTAATATTTGCCAAGTTGGCAATTAAATTGGTTTCGCCCATTAGCAATCCTTGTATTTGCGGAATCAATGATTCGTATTGTTCCTGCTTAGTTCCTTTTTGTATCGTTAAATCTTCGGCCATGTTTTTTATTTATTAAAAATAGATTTTAATTCTTTCTTTTCAATTCTTGCCACAAAGGCTATAAATCCTACTAGTAAAATACTTGCAAATAAATAATTAAACGCTTTATTAGAGGAGATCCAAAGTATTAATAAATTGATGCTGTAAATGATGAGTGCAATGACAAAATAGGCAATCAATTTTTTAGTGGCATAAGGAATATAATACACTTTTTGGCCCCATTTATAACTCACTACCATCATCGTGCCATAACAAAGAAAAGTTGCCCAAGCACTTGCCATATAACCATATCGAGGAATCAATAAATAATTAATCGCAATGGTGATGACTGCACCTAGTAATGTAATCCAAGCGCCTGCCATGGTTTTGTTACTTAATTTATACCAGATACTTAAATTATAATAAACCCCTAAAAACATATTGGCTATTAGCAATATCGGCACCACACGCAAGCCCTCATACATTTTGGGATTACGAATAAATTCTTTCCATATATCTAAAAACAATACCACGCCAAGGAACATAATACATAGTGTGATTACAAAAAACTTCATCACCCTTGCATAGGTCTTTTGAGCATTATCCGACTGTGCTTGTTTAAAAAAGAAAGGCTCGGCACCCATCCTAAAAGCTTGAATAGAAATAGTTATTAAAATTGCTAATTTGTAACAAGCACTATAGATTCCCACCAATGATTTATTAGCTTCTTCACTACCTCCATTTGCCCACCAACCAATCATAATGCGATCCATGGTTTCATTGATCATTCCGCCAAAACCTACTAGTATCAATGGCAGGGCATATACCATCATTTGACTCCATAATTTAAAGTCAATATTAAAACGTAGTGAACGAATTTCTTTTTGTAAGAGCAGTAATACAAAAACATTTTGTAAAACATTTGCCATTAAAATATAGCCAACCTCAAAACCTTTAACATAAAACTTAGCAATAAAACTTTCGGGATGCGATAGGGCATAGTTTGGTAAAATACTAATGAGTGCGTAGGTTGCTAAAATATTAATGAGGATACCACCAACTTTAATAAATGCATATTTTTTGGGTCTGCCCTCTAATCTTAATCTTGAAAATGGGATGGTCGTTAAAGCGTCTAAAGCCACCACCCATGCCACTAACTTTATATATTCTGGATGTAAATTAATTTGTAATAAGTTGGAAATGGGGCCTCCCCAAATTAATAAACAGGCTACCACTATTCCAGTTACCATGATCATGGAAAAACTACTGGTATGGTATATTTTTTCTTCGTTGTCTTTTGATCCAAATCTGAAATACGCAGTTTCCATTCCGTGCGTAACAATTACGTTTAAAAATGGAATGAAAGAGTACACAATCGCCTGCTCCCCGTAGGCAGCCTCGGTAAGTTTCAGGGTTAAATAAGGGGTTAATAAATAGCTAATAAACCTAGCTGCTATGGAACTAAGTCCATACCATGCTGTTTGGCTTGCTAATTTTTTTATACTACTCAAGGGATTGAAATTACAGCTAAATTAGTGAAAATAGTTTTGTTTATCTTCATGTGGTAAAATCGAATGTATGAGAGTGGTAATTCAAAGGGTTTTGGAGGCAAATGTAACCGTGGATGGGGCGATAATAGGCCAAATCCAAAAGGGTTTGATGGTATTGGTAGGTATTGTGAATGAGGATGATCAAACCGATATTGAATGGCTTTCCAATAAAATTGTAAACATGCGCATTTTTGAGGATGAGCAAGGGGTAATGAATAAAAGCCTTCTTGAGGTTAGCGGCTCTATATTATTAGTAAGTCAATTTACTTTACACGCTTCTACTAAAAAAGGAAATAGGCCTTCCTATATTGCTGCAGCAAAACCGGATGTATCGGTGCCGCTTTATGAAAAAATGATCCTGCAATTACAACAGGATTTAGGAGCTCCAATACAAACAGGCAAATTTGGTGCTGATATGAAAGTGGCCTTGATAAATGATGGTCCAGTAACCATCACTATCGATTCAAAAAACAAAGAATAAACTTATCGGAATCAAAACAACTTAATAACCAATCAATAAATAATTATGTCAAATAATACAACCATACAACAGGCTCAGGAACAGGTGGATCAGTGGATAAAAACAGTAGGTGTAAAATATTTTAGTGAGCTCACCAATCTTGGAATATTGATGGAAGAAGTGGGGGAGTTGTCAAGAATTATGGTGCGTAAATATGGAGATCAATCCTTTAAAAATAAAGAGGAAGATTTGTTGTTAGCAGATGAAATGGCGGATGTTTTGTTTGTATTGATATGCTTAGCAAACCAAACTGGCATTGATTTAGCAACCGCTTTAGAGAAAAATTTACAGAAGAAAACCATTAGAGATGCCACAAGACATGAAAATAATGAAAAATTACACCGATAATTGATTACTACGTATCTTTGCCAACTATGAGTAAGAACCCAACAGACAATACATTACAAGCTATTATTTCACATGCTAAGGAATATGGTTTCGTGTTTCCAAGTAGTGAAATTTACGATGGACTAAGTGCGGTTTATGATTACGGTCCTTATGGTGCTCAATTAAAGAAAAACATTCGTGACTATTGGTGGAATTCCATGACACAAATGAATGAAAATATTGTAGGTATTGATGCTGCAATTTTTATGCATCCTACTACTTGGAAGGCAAGTGGACACGTGGATAGTTTTAGCGATCCTTTAATTGATAATAAGGATAGTAAAAAAAGATACCGAGTAGATCATTTAATTGAAGGTCATGCTGAAAAACTAATCGAGAAAGGAGATCAAGCTGGTGCAGATAAATTAATTGCTGATATGGATGCCTTATTAGCAAATGATGATTATGTTGGATTGAAAAAATTAATTGACGATCATAAAATTTATTGTAGTGTTAGTGGAACGGGTAACTGGACAGAGATTCGACAGTTTAATTTAATGTTCTCTACTGAATTAGGTTCAGTTACAGATGAGGCAAGTACTATTTATTTAAGACCAGAAACAGCACAAGGTATTTTTGTAAACTTCTTGAATGTGCAAAAAACAGCAAGGATGAAAATTCCTTTTGGTATTGCACAAACAGGTAAGGCATTTAGAAACGAAATTGTAGCGCGTCAGTTTATATTTAGAATGCGTGAGTTTGAGCAAATGGAAATGCAATTTTTCATTAAGCCAGGTACGCAAAAAGAATGGTATGAGCATTGGAAGAATGAGCGTATGAAATGGCATTTAAGCCTAGGCATTGCTGCTGACAAATACCGTTTTCATGACCACGTTAAATTAGCACACTACGCAGATGCTGCTTTAGATATTGAATATGAATTCCCATTTGGCTTTAAAGAAGTAGAGGGTATTCACTCTAGAACAGATTTTGATTTGAGTCGTCATCAGGAGTTTAGCAAAAAGAAAATGCAATACTTTGACACCGAAATTAATCAGCACTATATTCCTTATGTAATTGAAACTTCCATTGGTTTAGATAGAATGTTCTTATTGATTTTATCTAATTCTTACGAAGAAGAAACAATCAATAAGGAAGATGGTACTACCGATTCAAGAGTGGTATTACACTTGCCAGCCAGAATCGCACCTAATAAATTAGCCATTTTGCCATTAACTAAAAAAGATGGTTTGCCTGAGTTAGCTAAAGAATTAATGGATGAGTGTAAAAAATCATTCCATTGCTTTTACGAAGAAAAAGATGCAATTGGTAAAAGATATCGTCGTCAGGATGCCATTGGTACTCCTTTCTGCGTAACAATTGACCATCAGACTAAGGAAGATGGTACTGTAACTATTCGTCATCGTGATTCAATGACTCAGGAGCGTATCCCAATGAGTAAAGTAAAATCATTGGTGCTAGATGCCATCAACTAATCCTTAATTATTTTTGAATACTTAATCCCGAAGCAACCGTTTCGGGATTTTTATGTTACGACTTACATAGTGGGATAATAAAAGGCGCAATGAAACAAATTTCTGAACTCCGAGCCATAGCGTTAAGAAAATGAAAGATGGCATCGTTAAAAAATTGCGCATGTCTGAGCGAAGCGAGTTCGCAATTTTAGATGCTAGATTTCATTTTTAGCGTAAATGGTGAGCAGAGAAGAAATTTGTTTCATGAAGCCAATTTATATTCCACTAAATTGTGCGTCTAGAAATATGTATATTACGATTCATGGCTAATCTTGTGCCAATAGCCAAAAAAGCCCCGATAAATCGAGGCCTTTAAATATTTAAATGGAGTTGGACTATCCGAAAGATTCAAAGTGAACTTGTTTTTTATCCAAACCTAATTCCGTCATGTTTTTACGAGCATCATCAATCATTGCTTTCCAACCACATAACCAAACATGTGCTGTTTCTTTATTATCCTTTAATAATTCTTGATATACTGGGTGTACATAGCCGCTATGTGATCCAGCTGGAACTTCTGTTTCTCTAGAATAACATGGGTGAAAGTGGAAACCAGGTTCTTTAGCTTCTAAAGCTTTTAATTCATCAATATATAATCCGTCTTCAAATTTGCGACATCCAAAAATCAAGTGAATATTGTTATGCGCAATTTTGTTTTCATGAATATAAGTAATCATTGAACGGAAAGGTGCGATACCAGTTCCTGTACAAATAAAATACACGTCATTATCAAAGTTCTTTGGTAACGTAAACACGCCTTGAGGTCCTCTTAGCGTTATTTTCGAACCCACTGTAACTTCATTAAATAAGTAAGTAGTACCAAGGCCACCTTCTAAATGCACAATCACTAATTCAAATGTATTTGTACCATTAGGAGCTGAAGAAATTGAGTAACTTCTCCATCTTTTATTCTTTTGCTCATGAATAGGTAAGTCTAATGTTACAAATTGACCAGGGATAAAGTCAAATTTTTCAAGACTTGGAATTTCGAAATAAAATCTTTTTGTATTAGGAGTTTCATTTTCAATTTTAGTAATTACTCCTTCAACCCATTCAATTGCCATAACCGATGTTTAATTAATTAGTAATAAAAACTCTTTGGACATACACTTTATTGTTCGCATAGATTTTAACAAAGTAAATACCTGTTGTCAAGCTATCAATAGAAATATGCTGCGGAGCCTGTTGGTTTATTAAGTTTTCTTTTTGGAAAACTTTATTACCCATTGAATTTATTATTTCTAATGAAATTTTTTGGGTTTGAATATTACTAAATTGAATGTAGAATGAATTTCCTTTAATGATGTTTTCGACATAGTCGTCGGAGGTTATCTTAAGGCTTATTTCTTTAGCACTCGCTTCGGCAATATCAGTCACCAAAATTAGTTTATTATCTGAAATATTCTGACAATCTCCCGCAATCGTTATCGTAGCCACCTTGTACATCGCATTTTTTAGAGGCTTATAAGATTGTTTTGTGGCACCATTAATTAATGAATCATTCATATACCATTGATATCCACTGCCAACTGAACTTATAAGACTATCGCCACTTTGTGTAATAGTTGGCTTATTATTTGTACTAACATTTATAAGTGTTGCAGCGCTCATGCAATCTGTTGATTTCACTTGCATGTTATAAAAGAAATAAAAATAGTTTTGAAAGTTTACATTTGGACTTGCAGTTGTTGGCGTTGCACTATTTCCTGTAAAACTAATAATACGATTTGGACCAAGCGGATAAGTAGGATCTGTTGCGCCATTGTTTCTAAAAATAGAAGCACTATCACATTTTGAAATGATAATATAATCACCTGCTTGAGGGATATTTAAATTCAATGCATAAATACGACCAGTATCACCAGCCACATAGGATGAAGCGCCATAGATAGGTGAGGGGCTACTCGCTGGTATATTTAATGAAACGGTTTGTATTGGATAATAATTGAAAGTTCCATCGGTATTGACCGTACCTAAAGTCCCTAAAATAAAATCAACTTTTCCAGGATAACTTGAGTATAATTTTGTGGTTTCTAAAGTAAGTGCTTGTGTGGTATTTAGTTTCATAAAATTGCCACTAAAAGCATTGTAACCTCCTCCTCCAGTTAAACTTGTATTTGTTAAAGGAGGGAGTGTTGCTTGGTATCCTTGTGTTACATAAACCTTGCTACTTGTATTACTTGCACCAAGACTGCTGCCAATAACAATTGGATTGTATAATGCTGAGGTATCGTACCAATAATAATTTGTTCCAGAAACAGGATTGTTAACATTTAAGCGCATCACTCCATTACAAAGTACTGCAGATCCTTGTGGAGCAGCAATATCAGCCGCACTTACAATACTTGCGCTTAATGAATTATTGTTAGGTTGTTGGTCATTACTAATATTAGCAGATGCGGTAATGGTATAAGTTGAATTAGCATCAATTGAAATTGGCTTTTGGAATGTATATGTCATATTATCAAAACCATTTAAGCGGCCAGTAAATGTTTCATTGATACTTAATATGGTCGTGGCACCTTTTTTTACTACAAGGCTTAATGGAATATTTGATTGATTGGCTGAACCATTATTCACCAAATTAATAGTTACATATTGTACTGCTCTTTTGCAAACTCCGGCAGTTGGATTAATAATATCAGTTACTTGTAAGTCGTTGGAGGCATTATTAATTTTTAATGTGTAGTCCTGCGTTTCTCCAATTGTATAAGTGCCACAAGCATTCACATTGGTGCTGCTACTTGTTTCCATTGCCACTACACGAAATTTAAAAAGTTTACCAACTGCTAAAGTGCTTGGTAAGCTTATTGTTGCTAAATAATTACCATTGGTAAGTGCAGTGCTTGTTAAAACGGTTTCAGTAGATTCAAATAAACCATTGTTGTTTAAATCAATAAATACTTTAACAAACCTAGTATTATTAGATGCGTCAGCACTTCCTAATTTTATAAATACAGGTATATTGCCCCCTGGTTCGCCGGTAATAAATAGATTGGTATTATCAATATATTGATTGGTTGTGTTATTGGTAAATTGAATATTATTAAAACTAACACTATCCATTTTTGTGCCTGCGTTAGAACTTGCAGTTGAGGCACAATAAGCTGCTCCTCCAGCACCACTTACAATTAAAGAATAAGATTGTTGACCTCTTGCTAATGTTCCTTTGTGATTAACAGAAATGGTATAAGCATTTCCTACAAGTGTTGAATCAATTTCAACTTTTTCAACATTGTCAATGCTATTAACAGCTCTAACCGCTGGATTATCTGGTACGGCTCTATTTAAAGTCCATGGGTAATATATAGTTGATCCTTTCTTAATTACTAAATCTAAATCATTTACCAATTGATGGGTAGTGTCATTAAGTGTACTAGAAGGATTTCCTTTTACATCAGTCCAAACTAGGGTCGCTTTTAAAGGTTTACTTCCCGATGCAGTAACATTTAAATTATAGGTTTGCCCATTTTGTAAATTATTTTCATAAACCAAGTCAACACTACTATTATTGTTATTATTGGTAAGTGCATTATTTAAAACATTTGCTGCCTCAGCATCGTTTAATACGCCCCATCCAAATTTATAATCAGGACCTGGACTTGCACCAGCTTCATTTGCTGTGTGAATAGCAAGTGCTTTAATAGTAGCAGCTTTTAAGAATTTATTAGGGGATAATCTTTGACTCAATTCTTGTAAAAGCAATAATGAACCTGCTGCACCTGGCGCTGCCATGGATGTGCCACTTAAATATGCATAGCTAGAGTCGTTAGTACTTACTGAAGAGTATACTGATAGGCCATCTGTTACAATATCTGGTTTTATTCTTCCGTCATCTGTTGGTCCCCATGAACTAAAAGTTGTCATGGTTGCATCAGCCGTTTTTAAGTAGCCTGCACTTATAGGGGCAATGGCTCCTACAGTTAAAATATTTTTCGCATTTGCATCGGTAGGAAGCACATCATAACTATTATTGCTACTTAAACTATCTGGTCTGTTTCCTGCATTGTACATTTTACCATTTTGGTCTCTACGCCAATACACTTGTCCAACAGCAGGACCATTACTTGATCTATTATTTCCAGCGGATTTTACAATTAAATAATAGGGGGCATTATAAGCTATGGAATCATAGATTTGTGCAGTTTCATTATAAAGTCCAAATTTATAATCTTCTTTTTCATTCCATCTTCCATTAAACTCCCACCTTGAAGAGTCATTGTTATAATCCCATCCACTAACAGTTCCATAAGAATGGTTTGAAATCAATAAACCGTTTGCTGCCGCAGCTGCCATCTCTGAAACATCATTATTCCAGTCGTATGCATAAGCACCTTTAATGCCATAGGACATTCCTTTAGCTAGTGGGTTGTAGCCCTTGGCCATAATGATACCCGCCACATGCGTAGGGTGATCTGAAACTTTTGTTGAATTATCTTTAACAGTAATTTTTCCATTTAACTCAAAGTGAGAAATCCTTGGTGAACCTTCATCCCAAACACCAATTCTATTGGTCATTGAATCTGTCGATCCATTTAAATTTAAACCACTACTTCCTCCATTCCATAATTGATTGGTATTAACCGTGATAGCTTGAACTGGATCCTGATAAGTTGTTAAATATATTGGTTGTCCAAAAAGGTCAATACCAACAAGGTTAACAGTTTGATTATTTCTAGATTTATATTGTAATGGCCATCCTTTTTCTTTCGATTTAATAACCGCATCACTAAAACTAGCTCTTGAATTTGTTTCAAAAGCGCGCGCGGAATTATTTAAAATAAAAGATTTTGTCTCGCTCTGTGCAAAAGCATTTGAAATAAAACTGGCGCTTATAATAAAAGTAAAAAGAGATTTAAGCATAATGTATTTATTATTATTCAGGCCCATCCCTGAGTTTCTTAAAATTACAATCAATTCTCGAATATTTTTGGCGTATTTTTAGTTTAAAATGTACCTATGCGAAATTGTTTAGGTTTATCAATTGTTACCTGCTTGTTTGCGCTAACAATATCCTGTGCAAGATTGCCAAAAGGCAGTGGGGCATCTAATTTTTCGGGCCATATTTATGAGCAAAAATTCAACAATATGCCCATGATGGATAAAGCAAAATCAAAGGGTAGGCCAATTATTTCTACCCTTTATATATATGAGCCTACTAGATTAAATGAAATAGTAGATGGGTTAGTGCCAGGGCCTATTGTGTCAAAAATCAATTCCATTTTAATCGATTCGGTAAGCTCAAATAATACCGGAGCATTTTCTATGTATTTAAAACCTGGAAAATATAGTGTTTTTGTGAAATATGAAAATGGCTATTATGTTCCATTTTATTCAGGAAAAGATTGGGTGTCGATTATTGAGACAAAACCAAACGAAAAAACTGAATTAGACATACAAGTGAAGGTTAATTCAAGTTACGAATAAGTTTATGGCTGAATTAAACAATAGGATTGGTATCTTTGTTATGTCGGTATGAACGAGGATTCCTTATTTGAGCGTTTAGAAAAATCCCCCCTCCTAAATAATTTGGTGGACAGGATTGCTATGTCTAAACAAAACGAAAATCCTTTTCAGTCATTTCTTCAAAATTTAAATGGATCGGCTGCTGCCTTTGTTTTACAAGCCATCTTTACCAATCAAAAAACAGCTAATTTAAATCATCTTGTCGTTCTTAGTGATGCCGAAGAAGCTGCTTATTTTTTTAACTCTATCGAAAGCGTCACCGGTGCTTTAGATTTATTTTATTTTCCATCCTCCTTTAAGTCACCTCATAATTTTAGTGTCCTAAATCCTTCACATGTTATGTTAAGGACGGAAGCATTGACTAAAATTTCAATGGGTGGGAATAAAAAAATAGTAGTCACTTATCCAGAGGCCTTATTTGAAAAAGTAGTAATGGCAAAAACCTTACAACTTAATATTATTCAAATCAAGACCAACGATCATTTGGATTTAAATGGATTAATGCAACAAATGGTTGACTATGGTTTTGAGCGAACTGATTTTGTATATGAACCAGGACAATTTGCATTGAGAGGAGGTATTTTAGACATTTATTCTTTTGGTAATGAAAAGCCTTATCGTATTGAATTATTTGGGGAAGAAGTAGATAGCATCAGACTTTTTGATCCTGCATCACAGTTGAGTGAACGTAAATTATTGCAGGTAAATATTATTCCCAATGTGACCACTCAATTTGAGGATACCCAAAAAATTCCTTTACTGGATTTTCTTTCCAACGATACGATTATTTGGTTAAAAGATTGGGATGTAATTAAGCAAAAAGGATTGGATCAACATGAGGCGCTGGAAACATTTATCACGCATCATGCTGCTATGAATAAGGCAGATGAAAACGATCCGCATAAAAAAGAAAGTCATATCGATGATTTTGAATTAGTAAATGATACGGAAGCAAAAATTACCAAGCATACATTAATTGAATGGGGTTTTCATCAGCATTTATCAACAGAAAAAATTGCTTTTAATACCCAATCTCAACCAGTTTTTAATAGACAGTTTCAATACCTTATTGCCAACTTGCAAGATTTAGAAAAGCAAGGCTACACTTTGTATTTATTTGCGGAGCAGGCAAAACAATTGGAAAGATTGCATGCGATTTTTACCGATCTTAAAACGGAGATTCAATTTGTTCCAATTGTAAAAAGTATTCATGAAGGATTTATCGACCATGATCATAAAATTGTTTGCTATACGGATCATCAAATTTTTCAACGTTATCATAAGTTTAAAGTAAAACAAGCCTACAGTAAAAGTAAGGCCATTACTTTAAGAACCTTGCGAGATTTACAGCCTGGAGATTATGTAACGCATATTGATCACGGTGTTGGTGTGTATAGTGGTCTGCAAAAAATTGATGTCAACGGACATACGCAGGAAGCAGTAAGAATTATTTATAAAGACAGTGATATTTTATATGTGAACATTAATTCATTGCATAAAATATCAAAATATACGGGTAAGGAAGGGGCGCCTCCTAAGGTGAATAAATTAGGTTCGGATGCCTGGGTTAAATTAAAAGAAAAGACCAAGGCAAAAGTAAAAGTCATTGCATTTGATTTAATTAAATTATATGCACACCGTAAAGCGCAGGCTGGTTTTGCGTTTACGCCGGATAACTATATGATACATGAATTAGAAGCTTCATTCATGTACGAGGATACGATTGATCAGGCTAAGGCCATTGCAGATGTGAAAAAGGATATGGAGCAAGCATCTCCAATGGATCGTTTGGTTTGTGGTGATGTAGGATTTGGAAAGACGGAAGTGGCCGTGCGTGCTGCATTTAAAGCAGCAATTGATGGTAAACAGGTTGCTGTATTAGTGCCCACAACTATTTTAGCATTTCAGCATTATAAAACATTTAAAGAAAGATTAAAAGATTTTCCTGTTACAGTGGATTATATCAACCGTTTTAAATCCTCCAAAGAGAAAAAAGAAACCCTCGAAAAAGTGAAGGAGGGTAAAGTAGATATTTTGGTGGGTACCCATGGTATATTAGGAAAGGAAGTGGCATTTAAGGATTTGGGATTGATTATTATTGATGAAGAACAAAAATTTGGCGTAGCGCATAAAGAAAAATTAAAAACTTTAAGAACAACGGTAGACTGCTTAACCTTAACAGCAACTCCAATTCCAAGAACCTTGCATTTTAGTTTAATGGGTGCGCGTGACTTAAGTATTATCAATACGCCGCCTGCTAATAGACAACCAATACATACCGAAGTACAAGTGTTTCATGAGGATGTGATTAGAGAAACTATTTATTATGAAACCGAGCGTGGAGGACAAGTATTTTTTATTCATAATCGGGTGCAGGGATTGGCTGAAATGTGTGCGATGATTCAAAAACTATGCCCCGATTTAAGCATTGGATTTGCGCATGGTCAATTAGAAGGGCATCAGTTGGAAGAAAAAATATTTGATTTTATTGAACGCAGGTATGATGTATTGGTATGTACGAATATTGTGGAAAGTGGGGTAGACATTCCGAATGTAAATACCATTATTGTAAACAATGCGCATCATTTTGGATTAAGCGATTTACACCAATTAAGAGGAAGGGTAGGTCGTAGTAATAAAAAAGCGTTTTGTTATTTATTAGCACCACCAATGAGTGTGTTGCCGGAGGATTCTCGTAAGCGTTTACAAACCTTAGAACAATTTAGTGAGTTGGGAAGTGGATTTCAAATTGCCATGCGTGATTTGGATATTCGAGGTGCAGGTAATTTATTAGGAGGAGAGCAAAGTGGATTTATGGCGGAGATTGGTTTTGAAATGTATCAAAAAATATTAGCCGAAGCTGTGCGCGAATTAAAACGTTCTGACTTCCAGGAATTATTTAAAGAAGAGATTAGCAAGCAGGATGATTTTGTCTCGGATTGTACTATTGATACCGATTTGGAAATCATGATTCCGGATAGTTATGTAGAAAATATTGGCGAAAGACTTTCCTTATATACCAGACTGGATCAGTCCGAAGATGATGCCGAGTTGGAGCAAATGAAATTAGAATTAGTAGATCGTTTTGGTCCATTGCCTGAACCTGTAAATGATTTGTTTATCACTATTCAATGTAGAAGGTTAGCCATTGCATTGGGCTTTGAAAAAATGACATTAAAAGACGAGACCTTAAGATGTTTCTTTATCAATCGTCCAGACTCGCCTTATTTTGAAAGTGATACTTTTAAAAATTTATTGGGCTTTACTCAAACTTCTATGAACAATGCCCACTTTAAACAGGTAGGCAAAACTTTTATCTTAATTGTTAAGGATATCAAGGGCATGGAAGCCTGTTTAAGAACCTTACAAAAAATGTACCACGGAGTGTTGGGATAAAATAAAAAAGCCACTGATAAATCAGTGGCTTTTTTATAGTTGAGCTTAAAAGCTATATACTAAAAACCTTTTGTAGCTACACCATCAGCAATTGCTTTTAAGGCATTTGTTTCACTCATGATAGCAGCCATTTTATTTCCTTTACCATCGTGACCGCCTGCCATGTAACCGCCTTTTGCAGTTTTAGTAATTACAGCATCATGCATTGGTACATTTTTCTCTTTTGTTTTTAAGCAATACGCTTTGATCATTTTTGAAGTGTCCATTTTGTATAAATTTTAGTGTTTAAATTGCTGAATTGAAAGTAGGTTATTTATTGCGATTCCCTTTAGAAACCCATTGATTTTTTGTTAACAAAAGCCTTTTTTAGGCCTAAAACTAGGTTTAGACGTCAATTTTAGCATATTTAGCATGACTTTCAATGAATTCTCTACGAGGAGCCACTTCATCCCCCATTAACATACTAAAGATACGATCTGCCTCCGCAGCGCTATCAATAGTAACTTGTTTTAGGGTTCTGCGGCTTGGATCCATGGTAGTTTCCCATAATTGATCGGCGTTCATCTCACCCAGACCCTTATAGCGCTGAATGGTTACTGAACTGTCATTGCCACCACCTAATTTCACTACCAAGTCTTTACGTTGTTCTTCACTATAAGCATATTCTTGATCCTTTCCTTTCTTCACTAAATACAAAGGAGGTTGCGCAATATATACATATCCATTTTGCACCAATTCTTTCATATATCTAAAAATGAAAGTAAGAATTAAGGTAGCAATGTGAGATCCATCCACATCGGCATCGGTCATGATGATTAACTTATGGTAACGAAGTTTAACAATGTTTAAAGCTTTAGGATCTTCAGGTGTTCCCACCGTTACGCCTAATGCAGTATACATATTTCTAATCTCCTCGTTCTCATAAATCTTATGTTCCATTGCTTTTTCTACGTTCAAAATTTTACCACGCAATGGTAAAATTGCTTGGTAGCTTCTATCACGTCCTTGTTTTGCAGTACCACCAGCAGAGTCTCCTTCGACTAAGTATAACTCACATCTTTCTGGATCTCTTTCAGAACAGTCTGCTAATTTACCTGGTAAACCACCGCCCGATAAAACGGTTTTTCTTTGCACCATATCACGTGCTTTTTTTGCAGCAACACGCGCTTGGGCAGCCAAGATAATTTTTGAAATAACGTACTTTGCTTCCTTTGGGTTTTCTTCCAAGTAAGCTTCTAATGCTCTTCCTACAGTTGTTTGCACCACACCACTCACTTCACTATTACCTAATTTTGTTTTAGTTTGGCCTTCAAACTGAGGTTCGGGTACTTTCACCGAAATGATCGCACTTAAACCTTCTCTAAAGTCATCACCCTCTACCGTTACTTTTGCTTTGTCAAATAAACCTTCCTTATCACCATAGCTTTTGAACACACGTGTTAATGCAGTTCTAAAACCAGTTACATGTGTACCACCTTCGATGGTATTAATATTGTTAACGTAGGAGAAAATATTTTCTTTAAAATCGTCGTTGTAAGTCAAAGCCACTTCTACCATTACATTGGAAGCTTCATCCAAACCTTCTACATATAATGGAGTGCTGATGATTGGATTTCTATTCGCATTCTTATCCAACATTTGAACGAACTCAATGATACCACCTTCACTGTAAAAATTATTGGTATAAGGTTGACCATCTTCACCTAATTCTCTTAAGTCTGTTAAAGTGATATTAATACGCTTATTCAAATAAGACAATTCACGCAAACGACCTTCTAATATTTCTTTTTTGTAAATAGTTTCTTGGAAAATACTTGCATCTGGCCAAAAGTGCACATGCGTACCTGTTTTATCGCTAATGCCTGTTTCTCTCACGGCATATTGCGGAACACCAATGCTATATTCTTGCTCAAATATTTTTCCTTCTCTTTGAACAGTCACTAATAATTTAGTACTTAATGCATTTACACAACTCACACCCACACCGTGCAAACCACCCGATACTTTGTACGTGTTTTTATCAAATTTACCACCGGCGTGTAATACCGTCATTACCACTTCCAATGCAGACTTTTTTTCTTTTGAGTGCATTGCCGTAGGGATACCACGACCATTATCTTGTACACTAATGGAATTATCTTTGTGAATGGTCACTTCGATGTGTGAGCAATAGCCAGCTAAGGCTTCATCAATAGAGTTGTCCACTACCTCGTATACAAGATGGTGTAAACCTTTTGAACCCACATCACCAATATACATGGCTGGTCTTTTTCTTACCGCCTCCAATCCTTCAAGGACCTGGATACTGTCGGCGCCATAATTCTTATTTTCGGCCGAATCTGGGGATTGTAAATCTTCTGACATAAAGCGTGAAATTTTTTGTTTTTATAGGGCGTTTCAAACGCATACAAACTTAAGAAAATTAGACAGTTAGCGTATGAATTTTAGGAGGTTTAGTTATCCCCAATTCAAATGATCTGTGAATTATTTCGAGGCCAAAAATGAGGCCAAAAATGGCCTTAAAATCGATTCTTTTATTTGGCCAGGACCTCTTTATTTTTTTTAAATCAAGAAGCCGTTATTTGTCATTTAAATGTCATTTTTTCGAAGCGATCTTTTACATACAATGAACCTTTTGGGTCGATTTAATGTTTATACATTAATTTTGTGACTGTGATACAAGCCTTAGACATATTAAAACAAGCCAACAAGCCTGCAGAATTTGCAGGAATGGCCTTATTATGGCATAAGGATCAGCACATTCCTGGCTCAACTCAATACAATATCAAGCGCTATTACGCTCAAGATACTTGGTCTACGGAGGATACAGGTATGTTTGTGTATCATTATAATCCAGATCAGCCTAGAGATAATTTTTTAGAATTGCGTTTTTGTATTTCTGGAAATAGATTTTGTGAAAATAAAGAGTGTGGCAATTGTAATCAATTACCTACCGAAGATTGTGCTGGTCCATTAAGAACAGTGGATGTTTTTTCATTTCATTTTACTTCTACTTTTTTACACCAGTTTTTACATAATGTAAAATTGACAACCACTAAAGACGAAGTGTTGGCATTTAAACATCCTAATGCTTTTACGAAAATTTTTCCATTAAGTATTCGTAAGCGCAATACTTTAGACAGTGTATTGAATCATAGTTATACGGGTTCTTTAGAGAATATTTTTATCAATGCAAAAATTCACGAATTACTTTTACAAAGTTTAGATGTAATTGTAGACGATGAAAAAGAAGAAGGATTTACTTGTAAGTTTTTAGCGGACGACCGAGGTAAAGAAAGTATTTACCAAGCGCGAGAAATTTTACTACAACATATTGGAGACCCTATTACCATTAAGGAGCTTAGCCGTAAAGTGGCCATGAATGAATGTTATTTAAAGAAAGGGTTTAAAGAAGTTTTTGGAACTACCATTTTTGACTTTTACCAACAACAAAGAATGGAGCATGCCAAATACTTATTGTATGAAAAGGCATTAAGCGTAACGGATGTTTCTGCTTTATTGGGCTATTCCTCTATCTCTCACTTTTCTGCAGCTTTTAAAAAGCATACTGGTTTAAAGCCTTGTGAATTGTTGAACTAATCCAACGCTTTTTAGGTTGTTTGATTATCATTTATTTTTTCTAGACCTTTTTTAGTTATTTTTATTTTCTAAACATTTACTATGCGTAATTTATTAGCGATTGCAATTGTCTTTTTATGCAGTTCATGCATTAATCAAAGAGTGGATTTAATTGTGCACCATGCACAAATTTATACAGTGAATAATGAATTCGCTACTGCCGAAGCAATGGCAGTGCAGGATGGGAAGATTGTGGCAGTTGGCACGAATGATGAAATTTTAAAAGAATATAAATCAGATAGTTTAGTAGATGCAAAAGGCGCTGCAGTGTATCCTGGATTTATTGATGCGCATGCTCACTTTTTAGGGTATGGTCAAGCATTGTATGCTGTAAATTTAATGTTTGTGCCAAGTTGGGAGGAAGCAATTGCGCGCGTGAAAGACTTTGCTGCCAAGCATCCTGGCAAGGGATGGATTAAAGGACGTGGCTGGGATCAAAATCGTTTTCCTGGCAAACAGTTTCCAACCAATGCTGAATTAAATGCTTTATTTCCTGATCGTCCAGTATTGTTAGAACGTGTGGATGGCCATGCAAGTATTGCCAATGATTTTGCATTACAATTAGCAGGAGTGAAGCCAGGCCAAACAATTGAAGGCGGACAGTTTACCATGCAAGATGGTAAGTTAACTGGGTTGTTAGTAGACAATGCAGTGGGGGTAGTAGAAAAATTTGTTCCAGCTGCAACAAGAGCAGATTATAAAGATTGGTTAACGGCTGCACAACAAAATTGTTTTGCAACTGGATTAACCACTATCACAGATTGTGGTTTAAGTCCGGAGGATATTGATAATGTAGATGCATTGCAAAAAAGCAATGATTTAAAAATGCGTTTGTATGTAATGTTGAGTGATAAGCCTTCTTCTTATACATCAAAATATTTTACAGGTGGTGGATATGTAACCGATCGTTTAATGGTAAAAGGTGTTAAAGTATATGGAGATGGTGCTTTAGGAAGTAGAGGCGCTTGTTTATTACAACCATATGCTGATAAAGCAGGATGGTCTGGATTTTTATTAAGCAGCCAAGCTCATTTTGATTCCGTTGCTGCTAAATTAATCAACACCGATTTTCAAATGTGTACCCATGCCATTGGAGATAGTGCTAATAGAACTATTTTAAATGTGTATGCAAAATATTTAAAAGGAAAGAATGATAAGCGTTGGAGAATAGAGCATGCGCAAATAATTAATCCAGCTGATTTTCATTTATTTGGAGACAATAATATTGTGCCATCGGTACAACCTACGCATGGCACAAGCGATATGTATTGGGCAGGTGATAGATTGGGTGCAGAGAGATTAAAAGGAGGCTATGCCTACAAACAATTATTGGAACAAAACAATTGGTTGCCATTAGGAACCGATTTTCCAGTGGAAGAAATTAATCCATTCAAAACCTTCCTTGCTGCAGTGGCAAGACAGGATAGCAAAGGGTTTCCAGCAGGTGGATTCCAAATGGAAAATGCATTAACGCGTGAACAAACTATTAAAGGCATGACCATTTGGGCAGCGAAAGCAAACCGAATGGAAAAGCAAGTGGGCTCTTTAGAAGTAGGGAAGAAGGCCGACTTTATTATCTTGGATAAAGACTTAATGAAAGTGCCTACAGATAGTATTTTAAAAATAAATGTAACCCATACATATATTAACGGCGAAAGAGTGCACTAATATTTAGTAACTGAATTGTATAAAAAAAGCCCTCAAATTTGAGGGCTTTTTTTATAAGTACATTTCAAAAATTATAAACCAACCATATCCTTAGGCACCACCCATGCATCAAATTCTTCAGGAGTAACATATCCTAATTTCACCGCCATCTCTTTTAAAGTTGTTCCTTCCTTATGTGCTTTTTGAGCAATCTCTGCAGACTTATAATAACCAATCTTAGTATTTAATGAAGTCACTAACATTAAGCTATTGTTCACATGCTTGTTAATGTTTTCTTCGATGGGCGCTAAACCAATAGCACACTTTTCATTGAAGCTTACACAGCCGTCTCCAATTAATCTTGCACTGTGTAAGAAATTATAAATCATCACTGGTTTGAAAACGTTTAATTCAAAATGTCCCATTGATCCACCCACATTGATGGCAACATCATTACCCATTACCTGTGCAGCAATCATAGTTAATGCTTCAGATTGAGTAGGGTTAACTTTACCTGGCATAATAGAGGACCCTGGTTCGTTGTCTGGAATAAACAATTCTCCAATACCACTTCTTGGACCAGAAGACAACATACGAACATCGTTCGCAATCTTCATTAAGCTCACTGCCACTGTTTTTAAAGCACCATGTGATTCAACGATGGCGTCATGTGCAGCCAATGCTTCAAATTTATTTTCAGCAGTGATAAATGGCAAACCTGTTAAGTTCGCAATATGCTTTGCTACATTTTCAGAATAACCTTTTGGAGTGTTTATTCCTGTACCAACAGCAGTGCCACCTAAAGCTAATTCGCTTAAATGTGCTAATGTATTTTCAATTGCTTTTAATCCATGCTTTAATTGACTTGCATATCCACTAATTTCTTGTCCCAATGTTAATGGGGTAGCGTCCATAAAGTGAGTACGACCAATTTTTACGATGTGCATGAACTCGGCACTCTTTGCATCTAATGTATTTTTTAAAGTAATAATACCTGGGATGGTAACTTCCTTTAAAATTTTATAAGCTGCAATGTGCATTGCAGTTGGGAAGGTGTCGTTAGAAGATTGAGATTTATTTACATCATCGTTTGGATGAATAAACTTTTCTTTATCGGTTAAACTACCACCGTTGATAACATGCGCGCGATATGCAATCACCTCGTTCATGTTCATATTACTTTGGGTACCACTACCTGTTTGCCATACTACTAATGGAAATTGGTCATCTAATTTTCCTGCTAATATTTCATCACACACTTGACCAATTAAGTCACATTTTTCCTTAGGTAAAACGCCTGCATCAAAATTGGTTAATGCTGCTGCTTTTTTCAAGTAGGCAAATGCACGAATAATTTCTTTCGGCATTCTATTAATGTCTTGAGCAATTTTGAAATTCTCAATGCTTCTTTGTGTTTGAGCACCCCAATAAACATTTGCAGGTACTTTAACTTCACCCATAGTGTCTTTCTCAATTCTGTATTCCATATGCGGTTTTTTAGATACCGCAAAGGTAAGACTCATTGATTAAAATGGGTAAAGAAAATAAGGTAAATCCATTAAGTAATCGTAAACTCAGAAGGGGTTAGTGCCCTTTAAAATGCGGCTTTCTTTTTTCTTTAAATGCAGCTATTCCTTCCTTAGCATCATCGCTTTTAAAGCATTCGCCGAATAAGTTTGCTTCTACATCATATCCATTAACGGTTTCATCCCATACGGCATTGACAGCTTTTATAGAATTACCTACTGCGATGGGAGACTTTTCGTGCACGACTCTTAATATGGAGAAAGCTTTATCTAATAATTCAGTTTGAGGCACCACATAATTGACTAAACCATAATTCATGGCTTGTGTGGCATTGATTGTTTTTCCTGTTATAATTAATTCCATGGCCCTTCCTTTTCCAACCCTTTGCGTTAATCTTTGAGAACCACCATAGCCCACCATGATTCCTAAATTCACTTCGGGTTGACCAAATGTGGCACTTTCAGAAGCAATCACAAAATGACAACTCATGGCCAATTCGCAACCGCCACCCAAAGCAAATCCATTAACACATGCTATTACCGGTTTTGGAGAATATTCAATTTTAGCAAATACAGACTGACCTCTTTTGGCAACTGCAATCGCTTCTTCTTTTGATAGAGATTCAAATTCTTTTATGTCAGCACCTGCCACAAAACTTTTAAGTCCTGCACCTGTAATCACTACACTTTTAATTTCAGGAAATTTATATACCCTGTCCATCACTGCATCTAAATCATTAATCACTTGTTTGTTCAATGCATTTAATACATCTGGACGATTGATGGTAATGATCAATGTGTGATCTTCCATCTTAGTAAACAAAGTTTGAAAAGACATAATGAATCAATTTAAAAGTGAAAGAAACTTTTATTTTCTATGCTCCGCGACCCAATCTTTTATATAAGCTGCAATATCGGATGTATTTGCTCCAGGACTAAATAGGGTACCAATACCCATAGCACTTAATTGCGCATTGTCTTCGTCGGGAATAATTCCACCACCAGTAAGTAGTGTGTTGGTTAATCCTTTTTCCTGCATCATTTGATACACTTTTGGAAAAATAGTCATGTGCGCTCCAGATAAAATACTAATGCCAATAGCATCCACATCTTCTTGTAAAGCTGCCTGAACAACCATCTCAGGACTTTGACGAAGGCCAGTATAAATAACTTCCATGCCCGCATCTCTTAATGCAGTGGCAATAACTTTTGCGCCTCGGTCATGGCCGTCAAGGCCAACTTTTGCAACTAAAACTCTTATAGGTCGATCTAAAGACATTCTTTTTTATTTAAGCAAGCTTTCTATATACAAGTTAAGCCAATTCTATGATAATAATTGCAAGCTATGTTGAATTTTTGCAATGGTATCTTTTAGTTGTATCGTTTCAACAATTTCAAATACACCTGGCCCAAATTTACCGCCTACTAACATAATTCTAAAAGGTAACATGAGCTCGCCAGGTTTTAAATCATGTTTTGATGCTAATGCTTTAAATTCAACTTCCAATTCAGCAGCATGAGCAGATGCAACACCAGGCTTCATTGCATTGGCATAAATTGCAACCAATTCCTCAAAAAAGCCTCGCTTTTTCTCATCCCATTTTGGAGCAATGCTTGCTATGTCAATTTGCTTAGGTATTTGAAAATAAAAACTTGCTTGTGTGATAAAGTCTGGTAATAACTGACAACGCTCTTTTACGAGTCCAACCACTTTTACTAAATAACTATGCTCGTGAATTTCTATTTTAGCTTCATCAAAATAGGGTCTAACCAATTTGGCTAATTTTTCATCATCCATTTTCTTAATCCACTCCGCGTTAAACCATTTTGCTTTTTCGTAATCAAATTTAGCACCACCCTTATGCACTCTATCTAAAGAGAAACCTGCAATCAATTCCTCCATTGAATAAATTTCTTTATCCGTTCCATCATTCCATCCAAGCATTGCTAAAAGGTTTACAAATGCTTCTGGTAAAAAACCTCTTTCCTTAAAACCAATTGTAGTTGTATTGGTATTTGGATCGGTCCAATCCATTGCAAATACAGGGAATCCTAAGCGTTCGCCATCACGCTTACTTAGTTTGCCGTTGCCATCTGGTTTTAATATTAATGGAAGGTGCGCCCATTTAGGCATTTGAACTAATCCAAATAAATACTTCCACAATAATACATGTACTGGAGCACTTGGCAACCATTCTTCGCCTCTAAAAGCATGTGTGATTTTCATTAAATGATCATCCACAACTACCGCTAGGTGATAGGTTGGCATGCCATCTGCTTTTAATAAAACTTTATCATCAACCATATTGGTATCAAAACTCACATGACCTCTAATTACATCTTCTAAACTTACTTCTTCATTTTCTGGAACCTTGATACGAATTACATATGGTGTATTATTTTTCAATAATTCATCCACTGCTTCGGGTGAAAGTGCAACAGAATTTTTCATCTCCAATCTGTGGGCACGACTGTATTGAAAATTAGGAACCTCTTTACGTTTTGCATCTAATTCTTCGGGAGTATCAAATGCGTAATAAGCATTCCCTTGTGCAATTAATTTATCGGCATATTGTTTATACATTTCCTTGCGCTCACTTTGACGATATGGGGCATAAGGTCCACCGTGTAATGGGCTTTCATCAGGAGTTAAACCACACCACGCTAAAGTGTCTTGAATATATTGTTCGGCACCTGGTACAAAACGAGTTTGGTCGGTGTCCTCAATTCTTAATATAAATTCACCATTATGGTGCTTTGCAAATAAATAATTAAATAAAACAGTTCTTACGCCTCCAAGGTGTAAACCACCGGTTGGTGAGGGTGCAAATCTTACTCTTACCTTTGAATCCATATTTTTACAACATTTTCACAAAGATAATATTCAAACGGGCAATAGAACTATTTATCTTTGGTTATGTATTTGATAAAAACACCTTTTTGGCTAAGGGCTTTATACCCCAATTGCACTTGGAAAATTCCTTCCAAGGAAAAGGTAATTTATATCAGTTTTGATGATGGCCCACATCCCGAAGCAACCCCGTTTGTTTTGGAAATATTAAAACAATACAATGCCAAAGCAACCTTTTTTTGTATCGGAAATAATGTACTAAAACATCCCAATGTTTATGAGTCCATTTTACAACAAGGGCATCGCGTTGGTAATCATACTTATGATCATTTAAATGGTTGGAAAACAGATTTAGCTACATACATTGAAAACATAAAAGATGCTGCTAATTTAATTGAGAGTGATTTATTTAGACCGCCTTATGGTAGGGTGACAAGAAAACAAATAAGAACAATTCAATCGGATCCGAATTGTCCTAAGCATATTATTATGTGGGATGTTTTAAGTGGAGATTTTGATTTGAATTTAACGGGTGAGGATTGTGCTAAAAATGTAATTCAAAATACAGCACCTGGTTCCATTATTGTTTTTCATGACAGCCAAAAAGCTTGGGACAGAATGTCAGTAGCCTTGCCTTTAGTTTTAGCCTATTTTTCCAAATTGGGCTACCAATTTGAATTCATTCCTTAAAGTATTGAGCTTAATTTGGATAAAAAAGAAGGCCAAGGTAGAAACCTCGGCCTGTATAATCCGTACCCTATAAAAAACAAAAAGATAAAGTCTGTACTAATAAGACCTATCGTCCAAGTGCTAAAACGATGAAATAGAATGTTTTAGTATGTAAGCTGGAAAAAATATCCTTTTTTTGTGTACTCAATACCTAATTATGAGATTTATTGATACTCATTCACATATTTACGACGAAACAATACTTCCAGAGATAGATGATATTTTAAAGAATGCGTCTAATACGGGTGTAGAGAAAATTCTCATGCCTGGAATTGATAGTACATGTATCAATGATATGTTGGAACTGGAATCCAAATATCCAAATCAATGTATTGCCATGATGGGTTTGCATCCTTGTTATGTTAAAGAAAATTATGAACAGGAATTAGCGATTGTATCCGAGTGGTTAGCTAAAAGAAAATTTGTTGCGATAGGAGAGATAGGATTGGATTTTTATTGGGATAAAACATTTACCGAACAACAACATAAAGCTTTTAAAATTCAAATGCAATGGGCAATAGATTTTAATACGCCCATAGTTATTCATACTCGTAATGCAATGGGTGAAACAATTGAAGCTGTTAAGCCATTTGTAAAAAAAGGTTTACGCGGTGCTTTCCATTGTTTTAGTGGTAGCTACGAATCGGCTAAACAAATTATTGACATGGGATTTTATTTAGGACTTGGTGGCGTACTTACTTATAAAAATGCTGGTGTAGCAGAAGCGATAAAAGATATTCCGATGGAGTATTTATTTTTAGAAACGGATGCACCTTATTTACCTCCAGTTCCTTATAGTGGCAAAAGAAACGAGCCTAGTTTTATGATTGAAGTGGCTAAAAAATTAGCAGATATTAAGCAAATGACGCTACATGAAATTGCTGCTATCACAACCGCCAATGCTGAAAGGTTGTTTGGGATTTAGATTGTCCCAATTACCCATAAATTATCATACATTTGCAACCCTAATAGAGAGGTGTCCGAGTGGTTGAAGGAGCACGCCTGGAAAGTGTGTATACGGCAACGTATCGAGGGTTCGAATCCCTTCCTCTCTGCAAAGCCTCCCCGATAAATCGGGGAGGCTTTTTTAATACGAAGCCGCGAAACAAGCTTGCTTGATTGAGCGGATGCGTATTAAAAAAGCCAACAAAGAGCGAAGCGATTTGTTGAAAGGCTTTGGTAAAAGAGAACTTGTGAGGAAATCAACGAATGAAATGAGTTGACAATCCATAAAGTTTGAAAGGCTTTGGTAAAAGAGAACTTGTGGGGAAGTCAACGAATGAAATGAGTTGACAATCCATAAAGTTTGAAAGGCTTTGGTAAAAGAGAACTTATGGGGAAGTCAACGAATGAAATGAGTTGACAATCCATAAAGTTTGAAAGGCTTTTTTAATGCTCCTTCATCTTTTCATCCATGCGCTCATTGTATTCTAATGGTTGATCCTTCCAATCCTTATTGTAAGAAACAAACATCGCAATCCAAATGGATCTTGATAAACGCATAAAAACAGGTTGCAATAATATCACTAATACGATAGAGCTAAATAACCAATATAAAATTCTATTGTCGTCTAAATCAAAGGTCATTCCAATAAGTACTTTCCATGCCACAAAGCTAGATACAAAATAAGCAACTGTTAATGCATAGCTCACGTAACCTGTACCAACATAAAAACCAACTTCAATTTCGGTAGGTTGTCCGCATACTGGACAGCGCTCATTCATCTTAGTAATATTGGATAAATCGTAAGGGTTGCTTGATACAAATAATTTGCCTTCTCTACAACGAGGGCATTTATTGGTAAGCATACTAAGAAGGTAATTTTTGCTCATGCTGCAAAGGTATTAAATTAAAAGGAGGGCTGTTTATAAATCTAATACCTGTTCCATCTTAATTCCTCTAGAGCCCTTTATTAAAATAGATCGGCCTTTAAAATTTTGTGCAGCAAGCCAAACTTTTGCCTCCACAGCAGTAGGGAAGAATAGATAATCATGTTTACAGTGTTCAAAATCTCCTCCCACTAAAACTACCTGCTCCCATTTAGATTCTTGTAATAAATGAATAAGTTGTTGATGCTCTTCAATGCTAGTGTTGCCAAGTTCCTTCATACCCCCAATGCAAACTATTTTATGAGCAGCATTTAACTTAGCAAAATTCTCAATAGCCAATTTCATGCTACTAGGATTCGCATTGTATGCATCTAAAATAACATCATTCTCTTTCCATTTTAATAATTGAGAACGACTATTGGTTGGCGCATAATTTTCAATCGCTGATTTAATTTTTTCAGCAGGTACTTTAAAATAAATACCGATACTTACTGCAGCTAAAATATTAGGTAAATTATATTCGCCCACCAATTGTGTTTGAATACAATCCATTTCAAAACCTTGCGTAAAATTTACTTGTAAAAAACCATTCACCGTATTGGCCTTTGCTTGTAATGTTCCTGATTGTATGCCATAACTTATTACATTGCAAATGCCTTTACTCATATTTTGTAAGTAATGGTAATCACTCATTATAAAGGCAGTTCCATTATTAGCCCTTAAAAAATCAAATAATTCACCCTTGCCTTTTTTAACGCCTTCCTCGGATCCAAATCCTTCTAAGTGTGCTTTACCACAATTGGTAATAAGTCCATAATTAGGTAATGCATATTCGCAGTAACTAGCGATTTCATGTAAATGGTTTGCACCCATTTCAATAACTGCCATTTGTGCATCTGGATGAATGCTCAATAGGGTAAGGGGTACACCAATATGATTATTTAAATTTCCTTGTGTTGTATAAGTTGTATAATGACTAGCGAGTACTGTATAAACTAATTCCTTTGTAGTTGTTTTGCCATTACTTCCTGTGATACCAATAAAAGGAATATTGAATTGCTGGCGATGGTATTTTGCAAGTGCTTGTAAAGTACTGAGGCCATCTTGAACTAATAAAATCTTCTCATTCCATTTTGCATCAGCAGCTACCTCTTCGTCAACAATTGCATAGGATGCGCCGGCTTCTAAAGCTTTTTCCGCAAATAGGTTTCCATTAAAATTGGGACCTTTTAATGCAAAATAAATATCGCCTGATTTTAATTTTCTGGTATCTGTTTGAACAGAAGTATATTGCTTAAAGATTTCATACAAGTAAGTAATAGAAGGAAGCTTGATCATTGTAGAATGATTTAACTATTTAGCACTAAGTAAACAAGTAGCCATTGCAACCAAGCCTTCTTGACGTCCAGTGAAACCCATTGTTTCAGTAGTAGTAGCTTTGATTGAAATGTCTTTATCTCCAATTTTTAAAATGCTAGCAATGCAGTTTTGCATTTCAATAACATAAGGCTTAATTTTTGGAGCTTCTAAGCAAAGCGTTGCATCAATATTTACAATTTCATATCCCTGTGCGGTGATTAAATCGTAAGTACGTGCTAATAAAATTTTGCTGTCAATGTTTTTATATGCGTTGTCAGTATCTGGGAAATGAGTGCCAATATCGCCTAAGCTTAAAGCACCTAATAATGCATCACAGATAGCATGTAATAAAACATCTGCATCGCTATGGCCTAATGCACCTTTAGTGTGCGGTATTTTGATACCACCAATCCACAAATCTCTACCTTCTACTAATTGATGAAAATCAATACCTGAGCCAATGCGTAATTTCACAGCTTATTTTTTAAATAGTCTCTTGTACCAAGGAATTGATTTATCTGTAACATCACTTGCCGCATCAAATCCGAATGCAGAGGATACACATCTAAATCCTATGGTGCTACTTGATTTATCTTGATCTAAAAATCTTCTAGTTCCTGGGTTTAACCAAAAAGGACGGTCTTTCCAACTACCACCTTTATAAACTCTTGACTTGTTTGAAATTAAAGTGTTAACACCTGTTTCATATTGTGCTAAACTTTCATCATCACCATCTAAAGTACTATCTCCGCGGTATGGATTAAAGTCATCCATATCATCACCGCTTAATGGTCTGTAAATATCAGCTACCCATTCATTCACGTTACCATTTAAATTGTAGATACCAATTCTGCTAGGTGTAAAACTATATACTTTGCTAGGGATACCCGCACCATCATTTGAATAACCAATCATACCCATGTAATCGCCTTGGCCATTTTTAAAATTAGCGGTATACATTCCTTGGTCAGATTTTTTTGTAGATCTAATTGCATCGTTACCGTTGCTGCTCCAAGGGAATGGAGAATCAGATTGTGCAACGCTTGCATTTGGATGTGCTGAGTTTACACCTGCTCTTGCATTCTTAAAATTAGAAACATAGTTCTTTGAACTTGAAACTTTAGCAGCATATTCCCATTCAGCTTCTGTTGGTAAACGAAAATCAGGAACCATGATAAATTCTTCGCCTGATTTAACTAAACGTGCATTTCCTTTTGAAGTTGAATCCAATAATTTTTCTCTACCAGCAATCTTACCCACATATCTTTGCTTTGAATTAATTATGCCATAGTAGATAAGTGTTTTTTCATTTGCTCTATCTGTTCTCCAACGACAATATTTATTTGCTTGCTCCCAACTAACTCCAACTACTGGGTAATCATTGTATGCTTTTGCTCTAAAGTATCCCAAAACCATTGGTTCGTTGTAAGATAAAGGAGTTTTCCAAACTAAAGTATCTGGTAAAGCTTCTCTTGCTAAATCTCTATATTGAGTTGAATCCTTGGCTAAGTTTTCTAACCAATGTGTGTAGTCTCTATATTTTTTATTGCTTACCTCATAAATATCAATACGGAAAGAACTCACCGTTTTTCTGCGTAAGGTATTATTCCATTGTCTCAATTCACTTTCCTCAGTATTCATACCCATTGCAAAAGTGCCACCTCTAATTAAGATTGTACCTTCATAAGGATCATTTTTCGTTGCTGCAAATTGAACAGCATTGGCATCCTTGGTTTGCAATGAAGAAACCATTGTAGGGCCCAATAATAGTACCGCGAAAAATAATAAAATACTGTTGATGAAATTCATATATAAAATTTATTCTAAATCTAGTAAAATAGTGCTGCGAATATACTTCGTTTTTGCTTATTTAGACATGCCATTTGCATATTCTTATGTTAGTAAAACCCTAATTTTAGGCCATGAATAGGCTCCTTTTATCATATTTTATGGTTTTTTTGACCATTTTCAGCACAGTAAAGGCACAAAACAGCCCTTTATCAACTGGGAAATGGTCTAAAATTGGAGCCGGAAAACAGGGTATTTATAAGTTGACTGGAGCACAGCTGGTGAGTTTAGGCTTCAGTTTGCCCATTGCATCAAATCAGTTGCAACTATTTGGATTTGATTTATCCAATTTAAATGATAAAGTACCTAGCATACCAGCATTCGGGTTAATAGAAAATGCAATCAAAGTAGTGGATGGTGGAGATGGTCAAATTAATGCTACTGACTATATTTTATTTTACAATCAAGGGCCCATTTATTGGAAACAAGATAGTGTTGCGGGTCGTGTAATTCATAAAAATTATTCAAGTGCTGATACGGTTTTTTATTTTTTAACACTGGGTCAAAATGGTAAAAGAATTGGATTACAGGATTTGCAATCTCAAAATACAATTTCAAGAGAAGTATTTAATCAGCATTATGTTTTTGAAAAAGATAGCATCTCATTATTAAACAGTGGTAAAATATTTTATGGACCACCCATGGGTCAGGGAGCAGGCAAGGCTACTCAATTCATATTTCCATTTTCAACGCAAGGAATGAATACTGTGAGTGAATTGAAAAGCATTTTTCATGTTGCTTCCACTACTTATCAAGAAAATGGCCAGTTTGATTTTTTATTGAATGATCAGCTTGTAAAGTCAACAAGTTTGTCGCCTGTATCAGGCTTATTGTATGATGATATTGCATCGGAAAAAATAGATAGTTTTTCGGTGAATGCAATTGCAAATTGGCCAACAAAATCAAGCCTTAAAGTTGCTTTTAATGCAGCCAATTCAAATAGTACAGGCTGGATTGATTATGTTGAAATTCATGCAAAAAAACCAATTGGATTTTGGCAGGATAGCACAATAGCTTTTGCCATTGAAGATGGATTGCAGACAGGTAAAATGGCCAATTGCAAAATTCAAAATGTAGATCCTACTGCAGTTATATGGAATGTGTCAAACAATCAAAATCCTCAAGAAATTAAATGGGGTACTGACCTGAATGGAACTGGATATTTTTTACAAAACCTAGAGGCACCTGCTAGTTTTTTTGGTGTAAGGCAATCAGCATTTGAAACGCCTACTTTATTTGGACCAATAAATAATCAGAACTTACCCATCAATAATAAGGGAGTAGACTATGTGATTATAACTGCACCTGCTTTTATAAACGCTGCAAATAAGTATCAGCAATTTCAACAAACCCAGTTTGGAAGAAAAGCAATTGTGGTAAATGCAAAGGAATTGTACAATGACTTTTCGGGCGGTCAAGCAACAGCGGTTGCTATTCGTAATTATTTAAAATCGCTCTTTAATGATGCTATACAAAATAATGTGAACGCCCCTAAATATTTGCTATTATTAGGTATGGGCAATTTTAATTTTCATAAAATAAATATCGAAGAACAATTGCCAACGTATGAAAGCGTAAATTCCAATTCCATTTTATCAAGTTTTTCTGCTGATGATTTTTTTGCTGCTTTAAATACCAATGATGATGTAAATAATTATAACGCTTTGCAAAAATTGCAATTAAGTGTTGGGAGAATTCCTGCAAGAACCGCACAAGAAGCTGATACGGTAATGAATAAACTCATTACTTATCAAACAAAAAATATTGGTGGAACCTGGGAAAATAAAATCACTTGGGTCGCAGATGATGGAGATTATAATTTGCATTTACAAGATGCAGAGTCAATTATTAACCATTTGCAATCCAATGCCCCTCAATGGGATCAAAATAAAATTTATCTCGACTTTTTTACGCCATCTACTTCATCCTCAGGCAATACTTATCCACTTGCTTTTAATGCTATTCAACAATCAATTCAGGACGGAACTTTGCTTTTAAATTATACAGGGCATGGTAATTATTTAAGACTATCCGAAGAAGCAGTTATTTCACAAACTCAATTTGATTTATGGAAGAACGCGGGTAAATTGCCACTAATGGTCACCGCTTCTTGTAATTTTGCACCCTTTGACCAGCCTGGTTTACAGGCTATTGCTTGGGATGCTTTAATGAAAAATAGTAATGGCATTATTGGATTGGTAGCCGCCAATAGATTAGTGTTTGCCTATAGTAATAAACAAATTAATGATTTATTTATTCAACAACTTTTAGTAAAAAATGCTAGTGGAAATTACAATTCAATTGGTGAGGCTTTGCAAAAAGCTAAAATAGCAGATTGGGCAAATGGGGGAGATAAAGTAAATGATTTAAAATTCAACCTTATTGGAGATCCTGCTTTAAAGTTGAACCTGCCTAATTATCAAATGAATGTTCAAAAAATAAATGATAAAAATTTTATTGGTAAGGATACTTTACTGTCTGGGACCAAGTATACATTGCAAGGAAATATTTTGAAAGATGGTTTGCTATTGTCCAATTATTCAGGTCGTGTAGAAATGATTATTTATGATGTAACAAAAACTAAAAAAACATTAGCCAATTTGTCTTCAAGTATTTCAGTGCCCATTTTAGTCCAAGAAAATATTTTATTTAAAGGCAAGGCAAGTGTTATTAATGGCAAGTATAGCATTGATTTTATTTTACCTATTCAAGTAGTAAATTCAAGTAATCCATTAAGAATTGAATTGGCAACACTTGATACCAATTATTCGGCTAACATAATTTTGGATTCTATTTATGTAAAATTCAATCAATCATTCAATAGTCAGGATACGATTGGTCCAAGCATTAATGCATTTTTAAATGACCCTCTATACAAACCTGGAGGATGGGCAATGCCAAATTCTACTTTATATATTAATTTATTGGATACCACTGGCATACAAACATCAGGGAACATATTGGGACATGATTTAGCAATATGGATAGACAATGACCCTGTTCCATTAGTACTTAATAATTATTTTGTAGCAGATATTGATACTTATAAATCCGGGAAACTGCAGTTTGCATTACCCACATTATCGGAAGGTCAGCATCGCATCATTATAAAAGCTTGGGATTTAATTGGAAATAGCAGCACGGATACTTTACTATTTGAAGTGCCAAAGTCATATAGTCTTATTATTAAAAATGCAACCAATTATCCCAATCCATTTGTAGAAAAAACTCGGTTTAGTTTTGAAATAAATCAAGTAGGAGCAACCGACCAGGTTTTATTTGAGGTGTTTGACTGGTCGGGAAAACGCTTGTTTTACCAAAGTAATTTGCAGGTAATAAATCAAAACAGAATTTACTTGGACTGGGATGGTAAAACGATACCAGGTGTCAAGTTGAGCCCTGGGGTATATTTTTATAAATTTAGCGTTAAGTCTAAGTCTAGCTTTGCTTCTGCAACAAATACCTTTATCAAGTTGTAGAAACCGAAGTTCTTTTATTACCTTTATGCTATAACAATCCAAGCATGCATAACGCTAATAAGTTTTATAAATTTTTAATTATAATTTGTATTGTCTTGACGATTCAAAAAAGTCAGGCACAAACTACTTCGTTAAAATTACAGAGTACAGCGGTTCCTTTTATGATGATTTCTCCTGATGCACGTTCTGGTGGTATGGGAAATTTATCATTAGGTATGACCCCTGAAGCAAATGACTTATTCGGTAACACTGCCAAATTGCCTTTCTTAACCGAGCGTCAAGGTTTCTTGATTAACTACACCCCTTGGTTAAAAGATTTGGGATTAAGTGATGTTTATTTAGCAAGTGCTGGTTATTATAAAAAATTAAACGATCAAAGCGCCATTAACAGTTCACTTCGTTTTTTTAGTTTGGGTAATATTGATTTTACCGATGAATCTGGTTTAACTACTTTGCCTTCACAAAAACCTACTGAGTTTAGTTATGATATTGGATATAGTTTATTGTTAAATGACAAATTAAGTATTGGTGCAACATTAAGATATATCTACTCTAAATTAGTGCAGGGTTCATTTGGTGCTTCTGCCATTAACTATAAAGCGGGAAGTACTGCTGCAGCGGATATCTCTATGTTTTACAAGCAAAATGCTGATTTAAATGGATTTCATGCTGGTTTGCTTTTATCTAATTTAGGGGGAAAGATTAGTTACTCTAATGAAACCAAAAACAAATATTTTATTCCTGCTAATATTGGTGTTGGGGTAGGCTATTTGAATAAATTTGATATAGACAATTCATTAGAATTTGGTGTGGATATCAATAGATTAATGGTACCAGCTAGTCCTGATAACACGAATACAGAATCTGTGAATCAGTATTTTACGCAGTCTGTTATTAATAGTTATTTCAATTCCTTTTCAACACAATATGGAATGCCTTTTTCAGAATCTTTAAAAGCATCTGTGGGCCTTGAATACAATTATACCAACCGCTTTTATTTAAGAGGGGGCTATTTTATGGATAATAATAAGAGCTTGGGTAATATGCAGTATTTCACCTTAGGAACTAGTTTTCAATACCAACAATCTAAATTTAATATTAGTTATTTAGTTCCATCTGGAGGAGGGCTTACCAAGAATCCATTGTCAAATACACTCCGTTTTGGTAGTATTTTCTTCTTTTGATTAACAAATACTTAGTTAGTTACTGCTTTATTCCATCGGGTTATTTACGCAGATTTGCCTATTTTTGTTGCTAATGTCAGCAACTGTTCAAATTGTAAATAATAGCCACCATCCATTACCAAGTTATGCCACTTCTGGCGCTTCTGGAATGGATATCAGGGCATTTTTAGAAGCCCCAATGCAATTGGAGCCTATGCAACGTGCTTTAATTCCTACAGGATTATTTGTAGCGATACCAGAAAATTGGGAGGTTCAAATTAGACCCCGAAGTGGATTGGCAATCAAGCAAGGTTTAACTTGTTTAAATACACCAGGCACAATTGATGCGGACTATCGAGGTGAAATAAAAGTTATTTTAATTAATTTATCCTCAGAAACACAAACCATTCAGGATGGTGATAGAATTGCTCAAATGGTTTTTCAGAAAGTAGAAAAAGCAAATTGGGAATTAGTGCAACAATTAGATAACACAGAAAGAGGTGCAGGCGGCTTTGGCCACACCGGTAAACAATAAACATTTTAAAAATGAATTTAAGGCCGCTCTTTTTTGTCGTAATGCTCTTTTTACTTGCATCCTGTGCAACTTCTAGAAAAGTTCAAGTGATCCAAGATGCACTTTCAAAAAAAGATACTGCAACAGTTCAGGTAATTGCAGAAAAAACAAAAGTTGATTCTGGTGAAATAGTAAGACAAATTGTAGACAAAATTGCTACCACAAAGCTTTCATTTAATACGATGAATGCGCGTGTTAAACTAGATTATGAAACGGTGAATAATTCAGATGCTTTTATTGCTAATATTAGCATCGATAAAGGTAAGTCAATTTATATTACAGTAAGAGGCGCAATGGGAGTTATTGGATTAAAAGCCATCATTACGAAAGACAGTGTGATGTTATTTTATCCATTAAAGAAAAAAGTAGAGCTTCGTCCTTTGTCCTATATTCAAGAAGTGATAAAAATTCCTTTTACCTATAATACTTTAGAGGATTTAATTGTTGGCAATCCAATTTTTATGGAGGACGCAAGCATTGTTACCTATAAAATGAATGCCAATAAGTTACAAGTTGGAATGGCGGGTAAATTGTTTAAAAATTTGATAACATTAAGTGAAGACAATGTCAAGGTATTGCATTTAAAATTGGATGATATTGACATTAATCAACACAGAACCTGTGATATTACCTATTCAAATCATAATGCGGTATTGCAAAATCAATTTCCTACAAATAGAGATATAGCGATAGCTTCGCAATCAAGATTGGAGATTCATATGGAGATGAAGGATTATTCATTTAACGAACCATTAAAATATAACTTTGTCATTCCAAAATCGGGAAAGAGAAGATAATTTTTTGAAACAAAATAACTTATGACTAAAAAGGCTACGATATTATTTTTTATTTTATTTGCTATTGGCATTGGTTCTTTTGCTCAAACAAATGCAAGTAGAGAGGAGCTGCAAAAACAGGAACAAACCTTAAGAAAAGAATTAGAGGAATTAAACCAGTTAAAGGATCAGATTCAGAAAAATAAAAAAAGTACGCTGGCTCAAATGGCTGTTATAAAAAGTAAAATTGCCAAAAGAGAAGCGCTTGTAAATAGTATTGCAAAGCAAGTTAAAATCATTGATGACGCGATAGAAGCCAATAAGCAAGATGTTCAAAAATTAAACAATGATTTAGATACATTAAAGAGCAAGTATGAAAAAAGTATTGTGTTTGCTTATAAAAGTAGAAGTGGCTATGAGTATTTAAACTTTTTATTTTCTGCTAATAGTTTTAATGATGCGGTAAAGCGCCTTACTTATTTGAAAAGCTATCGACAAAATAGAGAGGCACAAGCGCGCGCTATTGATATGTCTCAAAAAGATTTAAATCAAAAAATAGGACAATTAGGCTCCAATAAAAAAGATCGTTTAAAGACCTTGGGCGTTCAAAATGAGCAATTAAAGGTATTGGTGGATGATAGGAAGGAACAAGATAAAATCATTAGTCAATTAAAAGGCAAGGAGCAGGAAGTGACCGCGCAGTTAAAGCAAAAAGAGGCGCAAAGAAAAAAAATGCAATCTGCTTTGCTTACTATTATTAGAAGAGAAACCTTAGAGGCAGAGAAAAAAGAAAAAGAGCGTCAAGCAAAATTAAAAGCTGCGAATGATGCTGCGGCTGCTGCTGCAAAAGCAAAAAATGAAGCCGCACCAGTTGCATCAAAATCAGAACCAAAAACTGCTACTAAGAATGGAAATAAAGTGAGTGCAGTGGAAGGGGGTTTAACAAATACTTCGGGCAATAGACCTTACTCGGCATTGGAAACAACCGAAGAGGGAAGAGAAGCATCTATATCTATTGAAAACAATAAAGGGGGACTTCCTTGGCCGGTGGATAAAGGAAATGTGTATGTACATTTTGGGGTTGAAAATATACCTGGTACCAAATTGAATAGAAAAAGTGATGGTATTGAATTGGCGGTACCAAAAGGTAGTTCGGTTAAAAGTATTGCGAATGGCGTTGTTAAATATACAGGAGATATTAATGGTGATTTAACCGTTTTTGTACAACATGGAAAATATTTCTCCACCTACACGCATTTAAGCAGTATTAATGTTTCTGTGGGCCAAGAAGTACGCGGAGGAACATTATTAGGCCGTTCCGGGGTGAATATCGAAGGGGAAGGCTCCTTATTATTTATGATTAGCAACGATAAAGGGTCGTTTTTAGATCCTGAAAATTGGTTGAAGAATAGAAGGTAGATTCAAGTTGCTTTTTTCTGCATTAATTTTTTTATATTACAATTCATTAAACGATTGTAATGTCAAAATATATTTTATCCTTTGATCAGGGTACCACAAGTAGTCGTGCCATCTTGTTCGATCATGCAGGTCAAATACATGGTATCGCTCAAAAAGAATTTACACAACATTTTCCTCAGCCAGGTTGGGTGGAACATGACGCGATGGAAATTTGGAGTACACAAATAGGGGTTGCTAGTGAAGCCATCAGTCATCAAAATTTAGCACTTACCGATATAGCTGCAATTGGAATTACCAATCAGCGTGAAACAACAGTTGTTTGGAATAAAAAAACGGGTCTACCCATTTACAATGCAATTGTTTGGCAGGACAGAAGAACCGCTGATTATTGTGATACACTAAAGGCACAAGGCAAAGCTGCAATAATTCAAGAAAAAACGGGCTTGGTGATAGATGCTTATTTTTCTGGATCTAAATTAAAATGGATACTAGATCATGTGGACGGTGCACGTGATATGGCAGCCAATGGTGAGTTGTGTTTTGGCACTATTGACACTTGGTTGGTTTGGAAATTAACCAATGGTAAAGTACATGTAACCGATGCTACCAATGCATCTCGTACTATGTTATTTAATATTCACACTTTACAATGGGACACTGAATTATTAGCACTATTAGATATACCTGCTGCTGTATTACCAGCAGTAAAAAGTAGTAGTGAAATTTATGGGTATACTAATCAATTATTCACGAATCATGAAATTCCTATTGCAGGTATTGCGGGGGATCAACAAGCAGCTTTGTTTGGGCAAATGTGCACTGCTCCAGGCATGGTAAAAAATACTTATGGCACTGGCTGTTTCATGTTGATGCATACCGGAGAAAAAGCAGTGACTTCAAAAAATAATTTACTAACTACGATTGCTTTGCAATTAAATGGACATACTTATTATGCTTTGGAAGGAAGCGTATTTATTGGTGGTGCTGTAGTGCAATGGTTAAGAGATGGCTTGCATTTAATTAGGAAATCAAGTGAGGTGGAAGATTTAGCAAAGCAGGTGGAACATACGGATGGAGTGTATTTAGTGCCCGCATTTGCTGGTTTAGGTGCACCTTATTGGAATCAACATGCAAGAGGAACGATTGTTGGAATTACACGCGGTACAAGTGCTGCTCATATTGCGCGCGCCGCATTAGAAAGTATAGCATTTCAAAGTTATGATTTATTAAAAGCAATGGAAGCAGATGCTGGCATTCCCATTGCAGAATTAAGAGTAGATGGAGGTGCGACGCATAATAATATGCTCATGCAATTTCAGTCCGACATCGTTAATACAAAGGTGGTGCGACCTACGATGGTTGAAACTACTGCATTAGGTGCAGCTTATTTAGCTGGACTAGCTGTTGGGTTTTGGAAAGATCTGGAAGAACTAAGTAGTAAATGGCAGGTAGATCAAATTTTTTCACCAAGCATACAGCAAGAACAAAGAGCATTGCATATTCAAGGATGGGCAAGGGCAATTAATGCTACGAATAATTGGTAATTGCTAAATCATTTTAAATATATTTATCAAACGAAAATTGATTAAAGGGAAATTTTATTGATATCACTAAAACAAAAATACAATGACACCATTTCTTGCTGAATTATTTGGAACAGCGATTGTAATTATTATAGGTAATGGAGTAGTTGCCAATGTACTACTTCCTAAAACCAAAGGAAATAATGGAGGATTACTAGCCATTGTTTTTGGTTGGATGATTGCCGTTTTTGTTGGCGTATATATGACTTCGGGAATTAGTGGAGGGCATTTAAATCCAGCAGTGACACTCGCAATGGCAACAGCCGGAAAATTTAAATGGGAATTAGTCCCAAGTTATTTATTGGCCCAACTTTTAGGTGCCATGATTGGGGCATTGATTGTTTGGGTAATTTACCGACCTCATTTCAATGAGGCTGACAATTCATCGGATAAATTGGCCTGTTTTTCAACAGGACCATCTATTAGAGATTGGAAGCAAAATTTATTGGTGGAAACCCTTGCAACCTGTGTTTTTTTACTTGGAATATTCTTTATTAAGCCAGCTGGGATCGAAATGGGTGCAATGTCGGCCCTTCCTGTAGCACTTTTGGTGGCCGGAATGGGTTTTGGCCTAGGTGGTCCAACCGGTTGGGCAATCAATCCAGCTAGGGATTTAGGTCCTAGAATCATGCATTTTATCCTTCCAATCAAGGGAAAAGGGCCAAGTGACTGGGGTTATGCACTTGTTCCAGTAATCGGCCCAATAATTGGGGGTATTTTAGCAGCTTTTATTTACCTACAATTTTTGCAATAATGAGGTAAAATCGTACTTTTGCAGCCGAAACCGAAAATTATGTCAACAGCAGGTAAAATTAAACAAGTTATTGGAGCGGTAGTGGATGTGCAATTTCCTAATCAAAATGCACTTCCTGAAATCTATAACGCCCTAGAAATTACAAGACCAGGTGGTGAAAAATTAGTCCTTGAAGTACAACAACATCTTGGAGAAGATAGCGTACGTGCTATTGCGATGGATGGTACGGAAGGGTTAGTTAGAGGTATGGAAGTGATTGATTTGGGAAAACCAATTTCAATGCCAATTGGTGAAGGTATCAATGGTCGTTTGTTCAATGTAACAGGTGATGCAATTGATGGCTTACCGCAATTAGACAAATCAAATGGTCGTGCTATTCACGCAAATCCTCCAAAGTTCGAAGACTTAAGTACAGCAACAGAAGTGTTGTTTACTGGTATCAAAGTAATCGACTTGATTGAGCCATATGCGAAAGGTGGTAAGATTGGTTTGTTCGGTGGTGCGGGTGTTGGTAAAACAGTATTGATTCAAGAGTTAATTAATAATATCGCAAAAGGACACGGTGGATTATCAGTGTTTGCGGGTGTAGGTGAAAGAACACGTGAGGGTAATGACTTATTACGTGAAATGATTGAAGCAGGTATCATGAAATATGGTGATGCTTTCAAACATAGCATGGAAGAAGGTGGATGGGATTTAAGTAAAGTAAACTTAGAAGAATTAAAAGAATCAAAAGCAACTTTCGTTTTCGGTCAAATGAATGAACCTCCTGGAGCACGTGCGCGTGTTGCATTAAGTGGTTTAACTATTGCTGAATATTTCCGTGATGGAGATGGAACAGGAAAAGGAAAGGATATCTTATTTTTCGTAGATAATATCTTCCGTTTCACGCAAGCAGGTTCTGAGGTATCGGCTTTATTAGGTCGTATGCCATCTGCGGTAGGTTATCAACCAACATTGGCAACTGAGATGGGATTGATGCAAGAGCGTATTACTTCCACTAAAAATGGTTCTATTACCTCTGTACAAGCGGTATATGTACCTGCGGATGACTTAACAGATCCAGCTCCAGCGACAACATTCGCTCACTTGGATGCTACAACCGTATTGTCTCGTAAGATTGCCGATTTAGGTATCTATCCTGCGGTGGATCCTTTAGATTCTACTTCAAGAATTTTGACTCCTGCAATTGTAGGTGCAGAACATTATGATACGGCTCAAAAAGTAAAAATGATTTTACAACGTTATAAGGAGTTACAAGATATCATTGCCATCTTAGGTATGGATGAATTAAGTGACGAAGATAAATTGGTGGTATCACGCGCGCGTCGTGTACAACGTTTCTTATCTCAACCTTTCCACGTTGCTGAACAATTTACTGGTTTAAAAGGTGTATTCGTTTCTATCGAAGACACCATCCGTGGATTTAACGCAATCATGGACGGTGAAGTAGATGCATATCCTGAAGCTGCCTTTAACTTGGTAGGTACTTTAGAAGATGCAATTGAGAAAGGTAAGAAAATGATGGCTTAATTTATTTAAAACAGAATCATGTTATTGGAAATATTAACACCAGAGAAAAAACTATTCAGTGGGAATGTACAAGGCGTTCAATTGCCGGGCATTGAAGGTTTATTTGAGGTAATGGACAAACACGCACCCTTGGTTAGTGCATTGGGTGTAGGCAAAGTTAAAGTATTGCACAAATCAGCTGCTGCTGAAACTTTTGCGATACAAGGTGGGTTTGTTGAAGTGCTAAATAATAAAGCAACTGTATTAGTGGAAGGCGTGTTGTAGATAATAACAAAAAATTATAAATTCAAAAATCCCTTGGTGTTTAGCCAAGGGATTTTTTTTATATATTCACATAAGCAAATTTTAACTGCCAGTACAAAGACCAATGAAGAAGACCTTTCCCATTATATTTACTTTAATTGCATTATCCATTATTGGTATTTTGTTTATTCAAATTACTTGGTTGCAAGGGTTGATGATTCTTTCTAAAAATCAATTGTCGGATAAAGTGAATCAATCTGCCGTAATTGTTTCAACGGAGATAAGTAAAAAAATGAACACTGGCTTATCACTTCGCTTTCCAAAAAGACATCAAAGTTTAGGGGAGGAGTATCATATACATAGTTTCGAAGAATCGGCTATTGCAGATATTTATAATCAGACAGAATTAAATGCAAGTATTAAGGCTGCATTGAATAAATATGGAGTAGCAGATTTAAACTACGAATTTGCAGTAACAGATAAAAAAGGAAATATAGAAATTAAGAGTTCAAAATTTGAAGATGCTTTTTCCGATGAAGTAAATACGATGCAGGTTAGGGTTTCCGTGATACCCCAAGATATTATTGAGCCAGTGGGGCCTTTTGAAACGATTATAATATTAGTACCCAAAGTGAGATTATATTTATTACACTCATTGCAATGGGTAATATTAGGTGCATTTTTATTTGTATTAATTGTATTAGCTGCTTTCTTTATCACTGTTAGATCCTTATTTACGCAGAAAAAATTAAATGAAATTAAGCGCGACTTCATTAATAATATGACACATGAGTTAAAGACGCCATTGGCAACCATTTCTTTAGCAGTGGATGCATTAAAGAGCCCAAAAGTGCATGGAGATGCAAAATCGGTAGAATACTTTAGTACAATTATCAAAGAGGAAAATGTGCGCATGAATAAACACGTAGAAGTTATTTTACAAGCAGCACAATTAGAAAAGAAAGAGTATAAATTAAATAAGCAACCTGTAGATATTCACGATATGCTATTTGGCGTATTGGATAGCTTTAAACTACAGTTAGATGCAAAGCCTTCGCAAATTCATACCAATTTTGATGCGGATCCATCTGAAATTGAAGCAGATCAAGAATACATGTTGCATGTGTTTTCAAATTTAATTGATAATGCTATTAAGTATTCTAAGGAAACAATAGATATCAGCATCACAACCTTAACACTACCTGCTGAAATTCAAATTATCATCGAGGATAAAGGAATAGGCATGAGTGCAGACACAGCAAAACATATTTTTGAAAAATTCTATCGTGCACATACGGGTAACGTTCACAATGTAAAAGGATTTGGATTGGGAATGAGTTATGTGAAATGGGTAATTGATATTCACAAAGGGAAAATAAAAGTTCAAAGCAAGGAAGGAGAAGGTACAAAAATGATTATTACACTTCCTGTAGTCTAATTAATAATTTGCGTAATTAGTGTTGTTGCTTAATTAGTATTTGGATTTAATCCAAAACAAGCAACCATCCCCATAACTTAGGAATCTATATTTATTCGCAATAGCATGCGCATAAACGGCTTTCCAATCATTTCCAGCAATTGCAGCTATGATTAGTAATAGTGTTGATTTTGGTTGGTGAAAATTAGTCACCAATGCATCACAAATTTTAAAAGAATAGCCAGGAGTCACCATTAACTGTGTTTTGGTAATAAGCTTATCCGTTTTATTTATGGATAATAAATTGATTAACGATTTTAGGGCATCCTGTACCGAAATAGCATGATCTATTAGTTCATAAGCATCCCATTGCAAAAGGCTTAAATCATGTAAGTTGATATTTTCATTATGCTTTTGTAAATAAATAAATGCCTTTACGCCAAGCCAATAAATAGATTCTAAAGTACGTAAACTAGTGGTGCCCACAGCAATGATAGGAGTGTCAAGTTTATTTGTATTTTCTAATAAATAATTAATCAATGAAATGTCTACTTCAATAAACTCAGCATGCATTTCATGCGCATCAATGGTTGCCGATTTAACTGGCATAAAAGTACCTGCGCCAACGTGTAAGGTAAGGTATTGTTGATGAATATTTTTTTCATCTAAACTATTAAAAACTTCTTTGCTAAAATGTAATCCTGCTGTAGGTGCTGCAACAGAACCTTCTTCAATAGCATAAGTTGTTTGATATCTGTCTTTATCTTCTTCGCTTGCTTTCCTTTGTATATATGGAGGAAGTGGGATATTACCGATATTATTTAAAATTTCAGAAAAATGAATGGTCGGATGATCCCAACTAAATTCAATAATAAACTTACCAGCCTCTTGTTTTAATTTTCTTGCATGAATGATAATTATTTCATCATTAATTTTTACTTCTTTAATCAATACATCTTCTTTCCATTTTTTCGCACCACCTACTAAACAATTCCATTCAACTTTTCCTGTTGCTTGCATGGCTAATAAAACAGGTGTATATTTTTCAGTAGGCTCTAAGCAAAAAATTTCAATAGTGCTATTTGTATTGTGATTGATTACTGTTTCATTGTTTGTCTTTATTTTTTCAAATAATATTCTTGCTGCAATGACCTTACTATTATTGAAAATCATTGTTGAATCTGCTGGTATATATTCAGCAATATGAGCATAAGTGCTCTCGGCCAGTATCGCTTGATCCCACACTAATAGCTTGCTTCCCGAGCGTTTGGGTGCAGGGGTATAGGCAATTTGCTCATCTGGTAGCACATAATCAAAGTCCTCAATAGCCAATTTGGGTTTAATAAACATGGCACAAAGGTACAATTGGCTGCTTTTATTGCCTAATTAACGAGTTATAAACCTAAAAATGGGGGTTATCCACAGCTCTTAACAGTTAATTTCTTAGAAAATGAGCTAAATATGGCTCAAAGTCCCACTGTTATTGATTATTAGGCCGGTTTATTTCTTGTGGAAAACTAGAAAGGCCTATTTTGCCATTAAAAGTGGTAAAAAGTGTTATTTTGTGTGAACAAGTGGTAAAAATCACGCTAATTATTAACAATGACAGGCTTTCACGGAGAATATCAATCAACTATCGACGCTAAAGGGCGTTTCCTAGTTCCCGGCAGTTTGAAAAAACAGCTGGCGGAAGGGGAGACTCGTTTTATTGTTAGTAGAGGATTTGAAAAGTGCTTGACACTTTATCCGATTAATAGCTGGCAAAAGATATTAGACAAGATTAGCCAATTGAATGACTTTGATCCTAAAGTGCGTCAGTTTAGACGTCAATTTTTGGGTGGAGCAACCGAGGTGGAAATGGATAGCGCAGGCCGTTTATTATTACCTCCAACTTTAAGAGAGTTTGCTTTACCAGGTAAAGAAATTGTGTTAGCTGCCGCATTAGATCGTTTTGAGATCTGGGATGCAAGTACGTATAAACAGCTCTTTGAGGATTTCTCTGCAGATGAATTTAGTAATCTGGCGCAAGAAGTAATGTCAGGCATTAATAAAAAAGATTAAGGAAAAGCGATGACCAACCCTACATCCAACATTCCTCAATCTGATTATCATGTGCCGGTATTATTTCAGGAAACAATGGAACATCTTAACATCCATCCAAATGGTGTTTATGTAGATGCCACATTTGGTGGAGGTGGACATAGCCGAGGTATTTTATCAAAACTAGGACCAAAGGGTCGCTTAATTGCTTTTGATCAAGATGCCGATGCTAAAAACAATTTACCAAATGATGACCGTGTTTTATTTGTTCCAGAAAATTTCAGGTACCTGCAAAGGTTTTTAAGATTGCACAAAATTGACCAAGTGGACGGAGTGCTTGCTGACTTAGGTGTTAGCAGTCATCAGTTTGACGAAGGTTCAAGAGGTTTTTCAACACGCTTTGATGGACCATTCGATATGAGAATGGATCAGCGTCAAGATAAAACTGCTGCGCATGTGATAGAAACTTTAAGTGAAACAGAATTGCATAAAATGTTTGAACAGTATGGTGAAGTGACGAACTCGAAAACTTTGGCAAAGCATATTGTTGAAAATCGCAAGCATGTTAAACTGAACACGGTACAGGATTTTAAAACACTAATTGCACCTGTAGTAAAAGGAAATCCTAACAAATATTGGGCGCAGGTTTTTCAAGCCATTCGAATTGTAGTAAACGAGGAGATGGAAGTATTAAAAGAATTTCTTGCACAATTGCAGTTGGTGATTAAGCCAGGCGGTCGTGTAGTAATCATTACTTTCCATTCCATCGAAGACAGAATTGTGAAGAATGCTTTTAAAGTTGCCCCAGAAGAAGAAAACAAAACAAACCCATTTCTCTCCAACCCTAGAGAAGTGATTTGGAAGATCATTACAAAAAAACCTGTAGTGGCTTCTGAAAAAGAGATGAAAGAAAACAATCGAAGCAGAAGCGCAAAATTGCGTGCTGCCGAAAGATTATAAACCGTATGTCCGTACCCGAAAAACAAGCCCCTAAGAATGCACTTAAAAGCATTCTTAACTACCAGTGGATTGTCATGAACATTCCTTTCTTTTTGTTCTTGGCATTCATCGCTATACTTTATATAGCGAACGGGCATTTCGCGGACAAAACAGTTCGACAAATAAATGCTTCTCAAAAACAAATCAAAGAATTACAGTTTGAATATAAAACGCAGAAGGCTGACTTAATGCGTCGTAGTCGTGCTTTAGAGATTGAGAAAGCAATGGAGCCCTATGGTTTAGGTGTTGCTAAGGAAATGCCAATTCGTATTCCGCTTGAAAAAAGAAATTATAACAATCAAACTGCTTCAAAATAATGGATGTAAAACGCGACATATTATGGAGAGTATATTTAAGTTACATCATCATTGTAGCTATCTGTATTGCCATTTTAGGTAAAGCATTTTACATTCAACAAATTCAAGGATCTTATTGGAGAGGGTTAAGTGATAGCTTACACCAAAGAATTGTATCCATTCCTGCAGAACGTGGAACCATTTATAGTGAGGATGGTCAGATGTTAAGTACGAATATGCCAAGATTTGACATTTTGATTGACTTTAGAGTGGCTCCTTTGCATGAAAAAAATGGAAAATTATTTAGAGAAAAAATTGATACTGTTTGTGACTCATTAGCGTATCTTTTTAAAGACAAATCTCCATTACAATATAAAGAGGAGTTAACAAAAGCTTTTGAAGCTAATGAAGGTAATTATGAATTAAAGAAAAAGATTGATTACCACGAATACTTAAAAATTACAGGGTTCCCTTTATTTAAATTGGGTAGGTATAAAAGTGGATTAATTGCTATTGAAAAAAATACAAGATTAAATCCATACGAAAATATTGGATACAGAACCATTGGTTTAGCGCGTGATGAAAATAAAGTTGGTTTAGAAAGTTCATATGATACAGTATTGGCTGGACAAAATGGAAGACAATTGGTGCGTGCGATTGCAGGTGGAGTAACCGTTCCAGTACAAGAAGGTGAGTTTGAAGTTGCCCCAGAAACAGGTAAAGATATTGTAAGCAATATTGATGTATTTATACAACAGGTTACCGAAAAGGCATTGAATAAAATGATGATTTCCAATGATGCACAAACAGGTGTAGCAATGGTTATGGAAGTGAAGACAGGAAAAATAAAAGCCATTGCCAATTTGGGTAAAGTAGGAGAAGGAAGATATGCTGAAAATTTAAATTACGCTACAAGGGTAACTGAACCAGGTTCTACTTTTAAATTAGTGACATTATTAAATGCATTGGAGCATGGTGTAAAGTTGGAGGATAAAATTAATTTGGAAGGTGGTTTATGGAGTTACGGTGGAAAGCCTGTAAAAGATGCGGAACAACATGGAATGCATGAGACAACAGTATTACATGCATTTGAAGAAAGTTCCAATGTGGGTATGGCAAAATTGATTGTCAATAATTTTATCTCCAATCCACAGGTTTATTATAAGCAGCTTTCAAAATTAAGATTGGATTCATCTTCTGGAATAGATTTACAAGGAGAGGGAAGACCTCAAATCACAAGACCCGGGGATAAATTATGGGCAGTGACAACTTTGCCTTGGATGGGATTCGGTTATAATATTGCCATTGCTCCAATTCAAACTTTAACATTGTATAATAGCATCGCTAATAATGGTATTATGATGCGTCCTTATTTAGTGAATTCGATAAAGGAAGAAGGAAGAGTAATAAAATCAATTGAACCAAAAGCATATCCTTGGATGGTTGCTTCCCCTTCAACGATCAAATCTTTACATACAGCGCTGGAAGGTGTTTGTATTAATGGTACCGCTAAAAAATTATTTGTAAATAGTTTGTATAAAGTGGCTGGTAAAACAGGAACAGCATTGGTATCCAATGGAACTAAATTTTATTCTGAGGGAATTTTTCAGTCTTCATTTGTTGGATACTTTCCTGCTGAAAATCCGCAATATACTATTGCAGTAATTATTATTAACAAACCACACGCAGCGAATCACTTTGGGGCATCTGTAGCTGGGCCAGTTTGGAAAGAAATTGCAGACCGTTTGTACTCTACCTATATCCAAAACAAAATGGAGCTAGCACCTAGCTTACGTGTTAAGGATAGTTCCATATTTAATTATGCTTTATCTAACACTGCATTTAAAACAATTGTAAAAAATATACCAATTCCATTTATTGATTCATCAATGACTAAGGAATGGATTCAGGTACAAGGGGTAGGTGTTCAAGTAAAAGCGAGTCCTCAAGTAATTTCAGATACTACCATGCCAAATATTGTTGGAATGAAATTGCAGGATGCATTATGGATTTGTGAAAAGAAAGGCTTGCAAGTAAAATGCATAGGGAAAGGCAAAGTGATATCGCAAAGTATAGCACAGGGGCAATCGATTATAAAAGGTCAACAAATACAAATCCAATTAAACTAATGAAAGCATTACAATCCATATTATTTGGTGTTGCACTTAGAGAAGTGGTTGGATCAACTGATTTGAATGTGAATGATATTCAAATTGATTCAAGAAAAGTAATTAATGATTGTGTTTTTGTTGCTATCAAAGGGGTTCAGGTAGATGGTCATACTTTTATTCAAACAGCCATTGAAAAAGGGGCAAAGGTTATTGTATGTGAATATTTGCCAGAAAATAAAGTGGATGGTGTAACCTATTTAGTAGTTGAAAATGCGCAGGAGGCAGTTGCAATAATCGCGCATCAGTTTTATAATGAACCTTCAACTAAAGTTAAATTAGTGGGTGTGACAGGAACTAATGGTAAAACGACCGTTGCTACTTTATTGTTTAAATTATTTAGCGAATTAGGATATAAATGTGGTTTAATAAGTACAGTTCAAAATCAAATTGGATCTGAAATTATTCCATCTACACACACTACACCAGATGCAATTCAATTAAATGCATTGCTGGCTAAAATGGTACAAGAGAATTGTACACATGTATTTATGGAGTGCAGCAGTCATGCGATTCATCAGCACCGTATTACTGGTTTACAATTTGTTGGGGGTGCCTTTACGAATATTACACATGATCATTTGGATTATCACCAAACATTTGAAGCATATTTAGAAGTAAAAAAGTCATTCTTTGATCATTTGCCTGCTACTGCATTTGCATTGTCAAATTTAGATGATAAGAATGGTGCCAATATGTTGTTGGATACTAAAGCAAAAAGATTAACCTATGCTTTACATGCACCAGCAAATTACAAAGGTAAAATATTGGAAAATCAATTGACTGGTTTGGTAATGTTGGTGAATGATGTAGAAGTGCACTGCAGATTGATTGGCACATTTAATGCTTATAATTTCTTGGCAGTATATGGGATAGCAATTCAATTAGGAGAGGCGTCCGAAAAAGTATTAATTGCATTGAGCGCATTAACAGGAGCAGAAGGAAGATTTGATTATATTATTAGCAGTACGAATATCATTGGTATTGTTGACTATGCGCATACTCCTGATGCTTTAGAAAATGTTTTAACAACCATTGCTAAATTAAGAAAAGGGGATGAAGAAGTAATCACGGTGGTAGGATGTGGTGGTGATAGAGATAAAACCAAGCGTCCAATTATGGCTCAAGTGGCATGTGATTTAAGTACTAAGGTTTTTTTAACAAGTGATAATCCACGTTCTGAAGATCCTAATGATATTTTAAATGATATGGAGCAGGGTTTAACGAGTGCAGCAAAAAGAAAGTATATCAAAATTACCGATCGCAAGGAAGCAATCAAGGCTGCTATTAGCGTTGCAAAAGCGGGTGATATCATTTTGGTAGCAGGTAAGGGTCATGAAAAATATCAAGATGTTAAAGGTGTGAAAACACATTTTGACGATAAGGAACAATTACAAAATCTTTTTAACGAATTCGCAAAATAATCCCCATGTTATATCAATTATTTTCTTTTTTAGACAAGCATTTTAGTATACCAGGATTGGGCGTGTTTCAATTTTTGACTTCAAGAATTGCGATGTCAATATTGTTATCCTTATTTATTGCAACGGTTTTTGGAAAGAGAATGATTTTGTTTTTGCAAAAGAAACAAATTGGGGAAACGGTGAGAGAATTAGGATTGGCAGGGGAGCAACAAAAAAAGGGTACACCAACAATGGGTGGTATCATTATTTTATTGAGCGTATTGATTCCAACTTTGTTATTTGCCAATTTAGATAAAGTGTATATCAGATTAATGATACTTTGTACCGTTTGGTTGGGTATCATTGGTTTTATTGATGACTATTTTAAAATTCGCGCGCGTAAGAATGCCCAAAGCAAAGGGGAAGCGTATAAGAAGCAAAATAGTGATGGTTTAGCAGGCATTTCAAAAATTATTGGACAGGTTGGTTTGGGTATTATTATTGGCGCTACGCTTTATTTTAGCAACGCGGTAACGGTTGAGAGAGAAATTGTACCTAATACTGCAATCGCTGCTAGCTTACAAAAAGGAGAGCGCATTGCTAAGGATACCAATGTTATTGTAAGAAACGTAAACGGAATTGAAAGAAGATTTGTAAAAGTAAAAACACCTATTACAACCATTCCATTTGTAAAAAATCACGAGTTTAATTATTCTAAATTAGTGAGTTGGATAGGACCAGGTGCTGAAAAGTATACTTGGATCGTGTATATACTAGTCGTAACATTTATTGTAACTGCTGTTTCCAACGGAGCCAATATTACCGACGGATTAGATGGATTAGCTGCAGGCGTGAGTGCCATTATTGGTGCAGCTTTAGGCATCTTTATTTATGTAAGTGGTAACTATGTATTTGCGGATTATTTAAATGTGATGTATATCCCTAACCTTGGTGAATTATCCATTTTTGTAGGTGCATTCGTGGGAGCTTGTATTGGATTTTTATGGTACAATGCTTATCCAGCACAGGTATTCATGGGTGATACGGGTAGTTTAGCTTTAGGTGGAATTATTGCATCCTTAGCAATTATTGTAAGAAAAGAATTGTTGATTCCTATTTTTTGTGGTGTATTCTTAATTGAAAACTTAAGTGTGATTATGCAAGTAAGTTATTTCAAGTATACAAAAAAGAAATATGGCGAAGGCCGAAGAATTTTCTTGATGAGTCCATTGCACCATCATTATCAAAAGAAAGGATTTCATGAAAGTAAAATTGCAGTTCGTTTTTGGATCATTACCATTTTACTTGTTGTTGCATCTATTTTAACCCTAAAAACACGATAAGCATGGCAAAGAAATTAGTCATATTAGGTGCAGGGGAAAGTGGAATAGGAACTGCTTTGTTGGCAAAACAAAAAGGGTATGATGTATTTGTATCTGATGCAAGTGCTATCAAAACAAATTTTCAAAAGGAATTGGAAGATCATCAAATTGAATTTGAATCCGGTGCTCATAGTGTAGAAAGAATATTAGCGGCAGATGAAGTAATGAAGAGTCCAGGTATACCTGATAAGAATGAGTTGGTTAAGGCCATCAGAGCAAAAGGAATTCCGGTAATAAGTGAAATTGAATTTGGATATCGATATAAAGGAAATGCAAAGATTGCTGCAATCACAGGAAGCAATGGTAAAACAACCACTACTTCATTGTTATTCCATATTTGTCAAGTGGCAGAACAAGATGCTGCGATGGTGGGAAATATTGGATTCTCTTTTGCAAGACAAATTGCGCAGGATCCAAAATCATTGTACGTGATTGAAGTAAGTTCATTCCAATTAGATGATATTAAATTTTTCAAACCAGATATCGCTATTTTATTAAACATTACCGAAGATCATTTAGATAGATACAATTATGAATTTGAAAGATATGTGAAAAGCAAATTCAGAATTATCGAAAATCAGACCGAATCAGATTGTTTCATTTATTGTATAGATGATGAAATAATTGTAAAACATTTAGCACTACTAACTTATAATACTAACCCACTACCATTTTCTATGAAACAAGAAGTAAAAAAAGGAGGCTACATCAAAAACGATCAAATGATGTTAAAAATCCAAGAAGAACGTGTAACCATGAGCATTTATGATTTCGCTTTAAAAGGCAAACACAATGCTTATAACACAATGGCTGCAAGCATTGCGGCAACCACATTAGGAATTAGAAAAGAAAAAATCCGTGAAGCGGTTAGCAATTTCCACAATCTAGAACATAGAATGGAATTTGTGGCTACTGTTAAGGGAGTTGATTTTATAAATGATAGTAAGGCTACCAATGTTAACAGCACTTGGTATGCATTGGAAAGTATGCAAAAGCCAACTATTCTAGTTTTAGGTGGCGTAGACAAAGGAAACGATTACTCATTAATTGCTGAACTAATTAAAGAAAAGGTAAAAGCAATTGTATGTATGGGTACAGACAATAAAAAAATCGTAGAATTCTTTAAAGATATTGTTCCTGTGATTGTTGAAGCAGATAGTGCAAGCAAAGCAGTAACTGAATCATTTAAGCTTGCTGAAAAAGGAGCAGTAGTTTTATTAAGTCCAGCATGTGCAAGTTTTGATTTATTTAAAAATTATGAAGACAGAGGTCGCCAATTTAAAGCTGCAGTAAAAGAATTATAAAATGTTTAACCAATCCAACGATAAGCTATTTTCTCAAATGCCTACGATCAGTGGGGTTAGAGAACACTTGGACCAAAGAACAAGAGGGGATAAATACATCTGGGGGTTAGTAATTGTATTGTCCTTGATTTCAATTTTGGTTGTATATAGTGCAACAGGATCACTTGCTTATAAATCTTTGGGTGGTAATACAAGTAAGTTTTTATTTAAGCAATTAGGATTTACGATGGTTGGTTTGGTGATTATTTTTGGACTCCATCGTGTCAACTATACCATGTTTTCTAGAATTGCATCCATCATGTATGCAATTTCAATTCCTTTATTAATTTATACTTTGTTTTTTGGAGCAAAAATTAATGATGGAAGTAGATGGATCAAATTACCCATTATACACTTGACTTTTCAAACAAGTGATTTGGCTAAGTTGGCTTTATTCATGTTTATTTCAAGAACATTAAGTAAAAAACAGGATGTTATAAAAGACTTTAAAAAAGGATTTTTACCTGTCATTATTCCTGTATTTCTTACTTGTGTGTTAATTATGCCAGCGAACCTATCTAACGCATTATTAACAGGAGCTACTTCCTTATTGTTAATGTTTATTGGTAGAATTAGTTTAAAACATATTGGCTTAACCATTGCAGTGGCAATGATTCCCGTACTAATATTAATAAGCATTGCAGTGGCAACCCATAAAACAGGGAAAGCAACTGTTTCTGATGAGGACAAGCCTGCTGTCGCGGAAAAAGGAAAAATATTTGTACGTTTTAATACTTGGGTGAGTAGGATTCAGGACTTTATGTATCCTAATGAAAAGGAAGTTCCCTATCAGGTGCAACAAGCAAAAATTGCGATTGCAAATGGAGGTATATTATTTGGTTTAGGTCCAGGTAATAGTCGTCAAAGAAATTTTTTACCGCAAGCGTATAATGACTTTATTTATTCAATCATTATTGAAGAATATGGGCTTGTTGGCGGCGTATTTATCATGTTTGTTTACTTGGTATTTTTATTTAGATGTATTAGAATATTTAGGAAATGTCCTTATGCATTTGGAGCATTCCTTGCACTAGGATTAAGTTTTACATTAATCATACAGGCGATTGCAAATATGGCAGTGAACGTAAATATTGTTCCTGTAACAGGCGTAACGCTTCCTTTAGTGAGTATGGGTGGTAGCTCTTTTATTTTTACTTGTTGTTCTATTGGGTTGATATTGAGTGTTGCAAGAAATGTGGAACAACTTGAAGGTAATGCACCTGTTGAAACAGAAATTGAAGTTCCTGAACAAGATACTGAATCACCAAACAATCCAACTCCAGCAAATGCATAAACCATTACGTATTATTATTGCAGGTGGCGGCACGGGAGGACATATCTTCCCTGCAATTGCAGTAGCGCAAGCTATTCAAAAAATGCAACCAGATGCAGCAATATTATTTGTGGGTGCTAAAGGAAAAATGGAGATGGAGAAAGTACCTCAAGCGGGTTATAAAATCAAAGGGCTTACCATTGCAGGATTAAATAGATCTAATATTCTTAAAAATTGGAGCTTGCCTTTTAAGCTTGTAAAAAGTTTTTTTCAGGTGAGAGCTATTTTTAACAAGTTCAAACCAAATGCGGTTTTTGGGGTGGGTGGTTATTCAAGTTTTCCGGTATTAAAATTCGCCCAAGCAAAAAACATACCAAGCTTTATCCATGAATCCAATGCATTTGCAGGAAAGTCAAATATATGGCTTGGACAAAATGCAACCTTCATATTTACGGGGACCAAGGGAATGGAGAAATTTTTCCCTGCTCAAAAAATTATGGTAACAGGTAATCCTGTTCGTAAAAACATCATTGAGCAAAATGCTACAAAGGCTGCATCCTTATTGACATTTGGATTGTTGCCAACAAGAAAAACATTATTAATTGTAGGAGGAAGTTTAGGAGCAGCTTCAATTAATAAAGTAATAAAAAATAATTTAGAAAAATTTGTTCAACTCGATATTCAACTTATTTGGCAGACAGGGAAACCAAATGCAAATGAGTACATGAGTGCAGCTAACAATTATTCAAATGTATATGTGAATTCATTTATTGATGATATGAGTGCTGCCTATAGTGCAGCCGATATCGTTGTGAGTAGATCTGGGGCGATGGCGGTTGCTGAAATCTGTATCACAGGAAAAGCAGCTGTGTTTGTACCATATCCATTTGCAGCCGAAGATCATCAAACATTTAATGCAATGAGTTTGGTAAATGAAGGTGCCGCAATGATAGTGAAAGATCAGGAAGTAGCCGAAAAATTAATTGAATCCATTAGTCAATTAGTGAATGATGAAGCGCTGTGTAATTCAATGGAAAATAAAATTAAATCATTCGCTCGAATAGATGCAGATGATGTAATCGCGAAGGCAATCATTAATAAATTAGAAAATTCAAATAGTAACTAATATGAATCCATTAACTAATATTAAGCATATTTATTTCATAGGGATTGGTGGCATTGGCATGAGTGCATTAGCAAGATATTTTAATACCCAAGGGGTAGTGGTTTCAGGTTATGATAAAACACCTACTGCTTTAACAGATGATTTAGAAAAAGAGGGGATTAAAGTTCATTTTCAAGATGATATTAATCAAATTGATAAAGCAGCAACAGTTGTTGTGTATACACCAGCAATACCTTCTTCCCATAACGAGTTAAATTATTGCAAGGATAATGGATACAATGTAGTAAAGCGCAGCGATGTATTAAATTGGATTACAGAAAATGCATTTACGATTGCGATTGCTGGTACACATGGTAAAACTACCACCACTTCAATGACAGCACATATATTGCGTCATTCTGGATATGGTTGTAATGCTTTTTTAGGAGGTATTGCTTCAAATTATGGTACCAATTTTTGGAGTCATGAAAATAATGTAGTGGTTGTAGAGGCAGACGAATATGATAGAAGCTTTTTAAAATTAGCACCCAATATTGCAGTGGTAACAGCAGTAGATCCTGATCATTTGGATATTTATGGAACTCCAGAGGAAGTGTTAAAAGCATTTGGTCAATTCACTGATAAAATTAAACCAGGCGGCACACTTATTCAAAAGTTAGGGACTGAATTTGCTATTGATAAAAACAATAAAAATGTATTTACCTATGGCTTCAATTTAAATGGCGCTTCTTATCATACTATAAATTTAAAAGTAGTTGACGGTTCTTACTTTTTTGATATTGTACATCCTGCCGGTGTTTTACAAAATGTAGTTTTAAATATGGGTGGCCTGCATAATGTTGAAAATGCTACCGCTTCGATTGCGATTGCACTTACGCTTGGAATTGAGGAAACTAAAATCAAAGAAGCAGTTGCTGCTTTTAAAGGAGTAAAGCGTCGTTTTGAATACAAGGTGAAAACCGATAAAAAAGTGTTAATCGATGATTATGCGCATCATCCTGAAGAATTGAATGCATTAATTGGTGGAGTGCGTAGTTTATATCCTTCTGAAAAAATGGTATTGATTTTTCAACCTCATTTATATAGCCGTACACAGGATCAAGCTGCAGGATTTATGGAAGTAATGGATAAGGCAGATGAAGTTATTTTATTGCCAATTTATCCTGCTAGAGAATTACCCATTCTTGGCGTAACAAGTGATATGTTATTAGCAGGAATGAAATTGGATACAAAAAGAGTAATGAGCAAAGAAGAGTTAATGCAGTGGGCAGCAACTACCAATGATAAGTTAGTCGTAATGGCAGGTGCAGGAGATATAGATGTTTGTATCAATCAAGTTCAAGAAATATTTACCCAATTATAATGAAGCGCTGGAAATATATATTAATAAGGATTTTGTGGGCCATTGCTGCTATTGGGTTAGTGGTATTATTTGTTTTTGCATGGAAGGCAAAGACAGAAAAAAAATGTACTGCTATTCAAATTGAATTGACAGGAAACACGAGTGGATTTTTATTTATGGATGAAAAGGAAATTCTTCGTTTTATCAATGAACAAGGGGTTAATGTGGGTACACCTATTGGCAATATTAATCTCCCTCAATTAGAGAAAGCATTGGGTACTACAAAGTGGGTAGAGCATGCTAATATTTTTATAGACAATCAACAACAACTGCAAGTTAAAATTGAACAAAGGCTTCCTGTTGCAAGAATATTTTCGGTTGCTGGCAATTCTTTCTACATTGATAAAACTGGAACACGTTTGCCTTTAAGACAGCTTTCTGTAATGCGTTTGCCAATTTTTACTGGTTTCCCATCGGATCAAGAAAAATTATCCAATCCAGATAGTTTACTGTTAAATGATATTTTGACATTTGCAAAAACCATACAACAGGATAGTTTTTATCTAGCACAGATTGCACAAGTAAATATTGAACCTAATGGCGATTTTGAAATGATTCCAACATTGGGGGATCATACGGTATTATTAGGTTCTGTTGAAAATTTAGAAGACAAATTAAACAGGCTATATACTTTTTATAAAAAAGTGTGGGTGCCATCAGGCATTAATGCTTACCATGTTTTGGATGTAAGATTTGACCATCAGGTGGTGGCTTTGAAAAAAGGACTTGACCCCATTAAATATGCGCCAGGTACCATGCCGGTTATTCAATTGCAGTCTGTTGTGGATACAAGTATGTCAACTGCAGATACCGTTGTCAAAAAACCTTTGCCAATCGTAAATTCTGCACCAAAGATGGACACGGTTCCAAAGCCTAAACCCGTTCAGGATGCTAAACCGACAACTAAAAAAGTGGTTAAGGCAAAAACTAAAGAAAACATTAAAAAATTAAACAATAAATCGAATAATAAAGCGTTAAATCAGGAGAAGAAGTCTGCAAAAGCAGTCATGCCAAAACAGAGTCCTTCCAACAACAACTAAACAACTAAAAAACTATAAAAAATGAGTCAGAATGATTCCCCTATAATCGTAGGTTTAGACATCGGTACCACGAAAATTGCTGCAATCGCAGGTCGTAAAAATGAATTTGGCAAATTAGAAATCTTAGGATTCGGACGTGCCAATAGTAATGGAGTACAACATGGTCAAGTTTTAAATATTGACCAAACCATCAAAGCTATTCAACAAGCTTTGGAAAATTGTCAAAAAAGTAATCCTAGTTTAGATATCAAGGAAGTGTATGTGGGTATCGCTGGACACCATATCAAGAGTTTACAAACCCGTGGTGACATGGTAAGACAGGATGCTGAAAATGAAATTCAAGCTTGGGAAATTGAGCAATTGATCAACAACCAGAAAAAGACGTTCATTCCTGCAGGAGATCAAATTATTGATGTAATTCCGCAGGAGTTTCATGTTGATAATAATGCAAATATCAAAGAGCCAATTGGTGTAAATGGTGTTAAAGTGGGCGCTAACTTTTTGATATTAACAGGAGATAGAAATGCAATCCGTAACATTAATCGTTCGGTAGAAAGAAGCGGATTAAAAACAAAAGATTTAGTATTACAACCATTGGCTTCGGCGAGTGCGGTAATGAGTGATATTGATTTGGAAGCAGGTGTGGCTATTTTAGATATTGGTGGTGGTACAAGTGACCTTGCCGTATTTTATGATGGTATTTTAAAGCACACTGCAGTTATTCCTTTTGGTGGTGAAAATATCACCCATGACATTCGTATGGGATTGGGCGTTTTGAAAAGCCAGGCAGAAGCAATGAAAGTTCAATTTGGTAGTGCTTTGGCAAATGAGGCAAATGCAAATGCATATGTTACCATTCCTGGATTAAAAGGAATGCCTGCAAAAGAAATAAGTGTTAAAAGTTTAGCGGGAATTATTCAAGCTAGAATGAGTGAGATATTGGATTTTGTTACTTATCATTTGAAGCAATTGGATTTGGATAGCAGATTGTTAAATGGAGGTATCATTTTAACAGGTGGAGGTTCTCAATTAAAGCATTTAATTCAATTAACTGAGTACACTACTGGCTTGAATGCAAGAGTGGGCTTACCTAATGAGCATTTAGCGCCAAATCATATTGACGAATTAAAGAAGCCAATGTATTCAACATGTATTGGTTTAATCTTGAAAGGCTATAATGATTATGAGCAAAACTATAAGGTATTTGAAAATAACTTTAAGAAAGTAGAAGTTCCTAAGGAGTTAACTGTTGAGGCTGAAGACATGGTAGAGGAAGTTGAAGCGCCATTTGTTGGAGCGGAAGAAAAAACAGTGAATGATCCTGAATTAATCAAAAAAAGAAAGGAAAAATTCTGGGATCGTTTCAAGACGAATTTGATCGAAATTTTTAGTGAAGACGAGGATCCATTATTGAAATAATTATACACATCTAGTGGGTATAATTATTCTACCTAAAAATTTGCAAAAGGATTAATTTCGAACATACTAACCAACTAAGTTTCAACTAACTAACCCATTTAAAAAACAAAACGAATGATTCAATTTGACTTACCAAAGCAAAAATCATCCATCATCAAGGTCTTAGGCGTTGGTGGCGGCGGTAGCAATGCCGTAAATTTCATGTTTCATCAAGATATCGAAGGTGTAGATTTTATCATATGTAATACCGATTCTAAAGCCATTGAACAAAGTCCGGTGCCTAATAAAATTCAATTAGGACCCCATTTGACACAAGGTTTAGGAGCAGGTGCTGATCCTTCTGTAGGAAAATTAGCAACAGAAGAGTCTTTAGAAGAAATCAAGAAAATTTTAGAGGTGAATACCAAAATGGCTTTTATCACTGTCGGAATGGGCGGTGGTACTGGTACAGGTGGTGCACCAATTATTGCAAAAATCTGTAAAGATTTAGGCATTTTAACAGTGGGTATCGTAACCACTCCATTTGGTTTTGAAGGACCTCGTCGTCAAAAGCAAGCTGAGGATGGTATCAACCAATTAAAGCCATTAGTAGATACTTTATTGGTGATCTCTAACGATAAATTACGCGTACAATACGGTAATTTAAAAATGAAAGAAGCTTTCACAAAAGCAGATAACGTTTTGGCTACTGCTGCAAAATGTATCACGGATGTTATTAATAGTCGTGGTCATATTATTGTGGATTTCGCGGACGTTTGTACAGTTATGAAAAATGGCGGTGTAGCTATTTTAGGTAAGGCCGAAGTAGAAGGTGAAAATAGAGCACAAAGAGCTATTGAAGAAGCATTGAATTCTCCATTGTTAAACGACAATGATATTAAAGGTGCAAAATGGATTTTATTAAATATCAATAGTGCTGAGGGAGATTTTGAATGCAGCATGGATGAATTAGAAACAATCAGTACCATTTTACGTGAGCGCACAGGGGAACACAGTGATGTAATTATGGGAAGTGGATATGATGATACTTTAGGAGAAAAAATTGGTATCACTTTAATCGCTACAGGTTTTGAAGGAAAAAATCCATTCAAAAAAGACGAAGTAAAAAAAGAAGAATTACCAACTGAGGAAAAGATTGTAATGACTTTGGCGCCAGAAGCACCAGCTCAAGTAGAAACGCCAGCTGCAACTAATGAAGCGTCAATTCAAAATACATTGGTAGAAGAGGAAGCGCCAGTTCATTTTACATTTGATATTGAAGAAACAGCAGATAATGCGGATGTAATTATTGAAGCTGCTGAAAACATAGATCAATCACATTTAGCACCAAGCTTAGTGATTGAAACACCTGAGGTTTCAAATGTATTTGTAGAAACACCAGCATTAGATGCTTTTGAATCAACAAGTTTTGAAGAAGAAGTTTTCGAAGAAGAAGTATTTGAAGAAGAAGAGTATGAAGAAGAAGCTTCAGAGGAAATTGTTTTTCATTTAGATATGGAAACACCAGCCGAAGAGCCTACGTATAATTTTAGTGCAGAAGCAACTGAGTTTGTTTTAAGTAAGCCTACTAATATTTATGCTGATGAAACTACTGCTTCAATAGATGCATTAAATACGGTAAACGAATTTGATGTTGAAGTTGCAGTAAATGCTGTTGAAGCGATAGAACAAGTAAATGAATCAATTGTTGCTGAAGCAGTTGCTCCAGTAGCGGAAGCTCCAACAGCTGCTCCTGAAGAAGTTTTTGAATCTTCATTTAGAGTGGTATTAGAAGAAGAACCAGCGATGCAATTAGTAGTGCGTGAACAAGATTTTGAAAATAGCAATAGCCAATCAAAATCAAGTGCTAAAAACTTTGAAATGCCGATTGATGATTCTGAAGAGCAAAGAAGAAAAGTACGTGAGCGTATTCAAAAATTAAGAAATTTATCTTTCAACGTAGGCAATGGCAACGATCCAAGCGCCGAATTTGATGAAGTGCCTGCTTATGTTAGAAGGAATATGGATTTGTTTGGCAACACATTGGCTTCTGTAGAAAACTATTATAGTAAGTATACAGTTGATCAGGATGAGAATAACCAAACTCAGATTTCTACCATCAATACATTCTTGGATGGTAAGAAGCCAGATTAACGAAGTTTTTTATGGTACAGTTGATTTAGTTGTAACCCCGCCGAATAGGCGGGGTTTTTTAATTAGATACTAATTTGGGCTATCTTTGCTTTATGCAAACAGTATTAATTACAGGCGGTACGGGCATGGTAGGGCAGGCGCTAACCAATTATCTAATTGATAACGGATATGATGTAATTGTCTTAACCAGATCGGAAAAAAAGTCGAGTCGTTTGCATTTAACTTATGCGCAATGGGATATTGAAAAGCAATATATTGACCCTGAGGCATTAAAGTTGGCAGATATCATTGTGCATTTAGCAGGAGAGTCTGTGGCCACTAAAAGGTGGACTAAAAAAAGAAAAGAAGAAATTGTTCAAAGCAGGGTGCAGTCAGGCACTTTATTAGTGAAGGCGTTAACTGAAAATGAACATAAAGTAAAAACGGTTGTCAGCGCATCTGCTATTGGATGGTATGGCCCAGATACTGCGGAGTCTTTGCAAAATGGTTTTAAGGAAACAGATTCGCCAGACAATTCTTATTTAGGAACTACTTGTCAAAAGTGGGAGCAAAGTGTTGCCTCCATTGCAAATATGGGAATCAGATTAGTGACTTTAAGAATTGGTATTGTATTTAATAAAAGGGGAGGAGCATTGGCTGAATTTATCAAGCCTGCACAATTTGGATTGGCTACTATTTTAGGGGCGGGTACTCAAATAATGAGTTGGATACATCAGCAGGACTTATGTAAAATGATCTTATTTGCAGCAACCAATGAAAATATAAAAGGAACCTACAACGCAGTGGCACCAATGCCTGCAAGTAATAAACAAATTGTAGAATTGGTTGCTAAAAAATTATTTCCATTTAATATTACGGTAAAAGTACCTGAGTTTGTACTAAAAATAATGTTAGGCGAAATGAGTATCGAAGTATTAAAGAGTGCCAATGTTTCAAGTAAAAAAATACAAGATGCTGGCTTTCAGTTTGAATATCCAACCGTTGAGGAAGCTTTATCGCAGCTATTAAAAAAATAAAGCGTCTCTGATGAAACGCTTTATGGAAAAGTGTAATTATTTTATTCTTTCATCTTGAAAGTTAATTTCTAATTACATTTTTTAATTACGAATAGGTTTGCCAGCAGTAATTACGGACTGTATTCTTTCCAATGTTTTCTTTTGACCACATAAGCTTAAGAATGCTTCTCTTTCTAAGTCTAATAAATATTGCTCATTCACTAATGTTGCTTCACTTAAATCGCCACCACACATTACATACGCTAATTTTTGAGCTACTAATTTATCGTGATCAGTTGCATATCCACCTCTCCACATGGCATTGATACCAGCGTATAAAGCACCTAAGGCAGATTTTCCCAATACTTTAATATCTGTTCTTTGTTGTGCTTGGGTATATCCTGCATTATATAAATTCAATACCTGCTCTTTCGCTTTTGCAATTCTGCGCGACTGATTCAATACAATATGATCCTGCCCTTTTCTAAAAATGCCCATGTCCATTGCTTCCTGTGCGGAGGTAGCCACTTTAGCAGTAGCAATTTGTAAGAATCTATTTTTCAAGGTAATGGTATCTGGTTCATCAATATGCATTTCATCGGAAGCACGTAATACCAATTCTTTGGTACCGCCACCGCCAGGAATAACGCCAATGCCTAATTCAACTAATCCAATATAGGTTTCTGCAGCTGCAGCAATAGTATCCGCATGTAAATTCATTTCACAACCTCCACCTAAAGTAAGTCCATGAGGTGCAATACCCACAGGAATGGAAGAGTAGCGTACACGCATCATACTGTTTTGGAATGCACGTATTGCCATATCAAGTTCCTCATAATCCTGTTCAATCGCTAGCATAAAAATCATACCCACATTGGCACCAGCGCTGAATAAATTTCCTTCATTAGCAATTACTAAGCCATTGTATTTTTCTTCGGCAATGGCGATAGATTTATTAAGTCCTTCTAAAACCTCTCCTCCAATACTATTCATTTTTGTGTTCCAACTAAATCCAGCCACTCCATCTCCAATGTCTACTAAATTACAAGCAGCATTTTTCCAGATGGTTTTTTCTTTATGATCAGATAATATAATAAAGGATTCTGTACCTGGTATTAATTTATAATCCTGTGATGCAATATCATAGTAGTAGCGTTTGCCTTCCTTTACTTGGTAAAAAGAAAGTCCTTTGCTAGCCATTGTTTCCGCCCATGGAGCAATCGAAATATTTTCTGCTTTCATGGCTGCAATCACATTGCTAACACCTAATGCATCCCATGTTTCAAAAGCACCAATTTCCCAACCAAAGCCTGCTTTTAAAGCATCGTCTACACGATATATTTCATCACTAATTTCAGGAATTCTAAAACTTATATATGAGAACAATGCATGATGAAATGCACGAATAAAAGCAGCACCCTTGTCGGTACCTGCGTATAATGATTTAATTCTTTCCCCTAAATTTTCGATTCCTTTTGCTGCTGCAATAGATGCAAATTTTGGTTTGTTGCGCGGCTCGTATTCTAATGTTTTTAAATTCAGCGTTAATATTTCTTTGCTAGTAGCAGTTTTTACTTTCTTAAAAAATCCCTGACCTGTTTTATCACCTAACCAATTTTGCTCCACCATTTTTTCCAACCAAATTGGTAGTGCAAATGTTGCAATTGCTTCATCATTAGGACAATTATCAGCGACGCCTTTTGCTACTTTTACTAAAGTATCTAAGCCCACCACATCCGCTGTACGAAATGTTGCCGACTTAGGACGCCCCATGATCGGGCCTGTTAATGATTCAATTTCATCAATGGTCATTTCCATTTTCTCCATAATATGAATAACACTCATCATGCTAAAAACCCCAACACGGTTAGCGATAAACGCAGGTGTGTCCTTACATAAAACGGTGGTCTTTCCTAAAAACACATCTCCATAATGCATGAAAAAATCAATCACTGATGGATCTGTTTTAGGCGTAGGGATTACTTCTAATAAACGCAAATATCTTGGTGGATTAAAAAAGTGAGTTCCACAAAAATGTTTTTGAAAATCTTCACTACGACCTTCCGCCATTAAATGAATAGGAATCCCCGAAGTATTAGAGCTTACTAATGTTCCAGGCTTTCTATACTTTTCAACTTCCTCGTAAATTTGTTTTTTAATATCTAAGCGCTCTACTACTACTTCAATAATCCAATCTGCATTGGCAATTTTTGCGATATCATCTGTAAAATTTCCTGTAGCAATTAATTTAGCAGCAGCTGCATTATATAAAGGAGAAGGATTTGATTTTATGGAAGCAGTTAAAGAATCATCAACCAATTTATTGCGTTCTTTTTTTACTTCTGATGCTTCAGCGCCTGGGGTTAATCTATCTAATAACAATACTTTTACCCCTACACCTGCAAAATGGCAAGCGATTCTTGAGCCCATTACGCCACTTCCTAAAACCACTACATTTTTAATAGATCTTTGCATAATTAAAGCGTTTGTGTAAAATTAGTTAGTTATGCAACTAATTTCAAAAAAATCTTTTCAATTTTAGCCATTTACCTGTCTAATTGCCATTAATTGTGCATAATAACCTTTTAACAAAAGGCACTTGAGGGTTAATTGGATTGACCTACATTTGTATTATGCAAGTAGATTCTAAATTAGTAAACCATTTGGCGCATTTATCTAGGTTAAATGTGGCTCCTGAAAAAATGGATAAGCTCGTTACAGATATGCAAGATTTGGTTGTTTTTGTAGAACAATTAAATGCCTTGGATACCACTGGAACCGATCCTTTAATGCATATGGGGGACGCAGTAAATGTCTTAAGAAAGGATGAGGTAAATGGTTCAATAACAAGAGAGGCTGCTTTGTTAAATGCACCTGAATCGGATGGCGCATTTTTTAAAGTACCTAAAGTCATCAATAAATAATTAAGTATGTCATCGGTAATTCAATTAAGAGATATTCAAAAAAGTTATTTCATGGCGAACCAAGCAATTCCTGTATTAAAGGGAATTAATTTGGATATCAATCGCAATGAATATGTTGCATTAATGGGACCATCGGGTAGTGGTAAAAGTACATTGATGAATATTTTAGGTTGTTTGGATTCTCCAACAAATGGTACTTACAATTTAAATGGACATGATGTAAGTAAAATGACTGATGATGAATTAGCAGGCATTAGAAATATTGAAATTGGTTTCGTGTTTCAACAATTTAATTTGTTGCCTCGTTTATCAGCAGCCGAAAATGTAGCACTTCCATTAGTATATGCTGGTATTTCAAAAAAAGAAAGAATTGATCGTGCCATGGTTGCTTTGGAAAAAGTAGGTTTGGCGGATAGAAGTCATCATAAATCCAATGAGTTGAGTGGTGGACAGATTCAAAGAGTTGCGATTGCACGTGCCTTGGTAAACAATCCATCTATCTTATTAGCGGATGAGCCAACAGGAAATTTGGATTCTAAAACATCAGTAGAGGTAATGGAATTGTTTGGTAAAATCCAAGCTGCAGGTAACACTGTAGTATTGGTTACCCATGAGGAAGACATTGCTCAATATGCACACCGTGTAGTTCGTTTAAGAGACGGCTTAATTGAAACTGATACTTTAAACAATAAGCCAAGATAACAATTTGGTATATAAATAGTGAATAAGAAGCCTCCAATTGGGGGCTTTTTTTATAGACGTTGAACTTTATTTTATTAGTTTTGTTAATAGCAGTAAGCAAGCAAAAAGAGGATTATGAAAATTTATACAAAGGGCGGTGATTTAGGAAAAACATCATTAATAGGGGGTACAAGAGTGCCTAAAAGTCATATTAGAATTGAAACTTACGGAACAGTAGATGAACTAAATTCATTTATAGGATTGTTGAGCGATTTGTTAACAAACGAAGAAATCAAAACTATTTTAAAAGAAGTTCAGGACAGATTATTTACAGTAGGTTCATCCTTGGCTTGTGATCCGGATAAAGAGCCTCATTTAAAAATACCAGATTTAAAAGAAAGTGATATTACTTATTTAGAGCAACAAATTGATGCGATGAATTTAGTATTGGAGCCAATGAAATCATTTATTTTACCTGGAGGTCATCAAGCCATCTCCACTGCACATATTGCACGATGTGTTTGCCGTAGAGCAGAACGTTGGTGTGTTAATTTGCAGGAAGAAAATTTGTTTGTAGAACCAATGGTGATACAATACTTAAATCGTTTGAGCGATTACTTATTTGTTGTAGCAAGATACATTGGTCACTTAAATGGAATTGCAGATCAACCTTGGAAGGCAAGGGTTTAAATTATTTGACCGTCCTTCATTTGCAATTTTCTGTTACTCATATTAGCAAGTAATTCATTGTGCGTTACTACTAAGAAACTCTGATTCATTTCGTTTCTAAGTCTTATAAAAAGTTCGTGTAAGGAAGCAGCATTTTCACTATCTAAATTTCCAGTAGGCTCATCTGCAAAAATGAGTGTTGGATTATTCAATAAAGCCCTTGCAACTGCTACTCTTTGTTGTTCACCACCCGATAAACTATTTGGCTTTTTAGATGCTTTATCGGCAAGTCCCATAAAGTCTAATAATTCCATTGCTCTGTCATTCACTTTCTTTTTGGCAGATTTTGCGATCCAGCCTGGAATGCAAACATTTTCTAAAGCAGTGAACTCTGGTAATAAATGATGAAATTGAAAAACGAATCCTATAGAATGGTTTCGATAATTAGCTAGTTGTTTGTTGTTGAGCTCGGTTACAGCTTGTCCATTAAAAAAAACTTCCCCTCTGTCGGCCTTTTCAAGGCTGCTCACAATATAAAGTAGGGTGGATTTACCTGCCCCGGAAGCCCCCACTATCGATACTAGCTCCCCTTTGTCTATTTCCAAGGAAACCCCTTTTAATACGGCTACAGGGCCATAATTTTTCCAAATATCCTTGGCAACTAGCAATTTTGAGCTTTGGTTCATGCTACAAACCTAATAATTCTGAGTCATTTTAAGCAAAAATTAAAAATTTGTTTACATCCTGTAGAAAAAACACATTTGGTTATATCATTTATACGGCTACTTTTGCACAAAATAATACGCTATGTTTTGGACATTAGAATTAGCCAGCTATTTAGAAGAAGCTCCTTGGCCAGCTTCCAAAGATGAATTAATTGACTACTCTATCAGAAGCGGTGCTCCAATTGAAGTAGTTGAAAACTTGCAAGAGTTAGAAGACGAAGGAGAAATATACGAGAGCATTGAAGACATTTGGCCTGATTATCCAAGCCAAGAGGATTTTATGTTCAATGAAGATGAGTATTAATTGAATAATTAAAATAATTCATTAATAAATCAAATCGTTTTATGAAGTCCGTATGAAGCTTTGCTTTTATGGAACCGAACTACTATGATTAAAATATAAAAAGGGCTAACAATTTTGTTAGCCCTTTTTATATTCAGTATGTTTTAAAAATTAAAATGTTAATTTAAAATAAAGCAACATTAAGCTTAAGATTAAAACGATTGTGTTGGCAATTAACACTGGTCGGCTTTTAATTAAGTAAGCATAAGTTAACCAAACAATACAGCTAAAGTTTACAATCAACACCATGATTAAACTTAAATCACCCACACTATGTGATTTCCATGAAAGATACACTTGTGGAACAAAAGTGATACAGCTTAATAAGGAACCCAAGTAACCGATAGACTCAATTAATTTAGGATTGATATTATTTCTGTTGTTGTTATTGCTCATGTTGTTTTAATGAAAGTGTTTTGACTCAGTCAATTATTCAGTGATACCTGCTTTTTGCATAATTAAATCACTCACACCAGTAGTAGAGTAACCACCGTCATGGAATAAGTTTTGCATAGTTACCATCTTAGTTAAGTCAGAGAACAAAGTGATACAATAATTAGCACAATCTTCGGCACTTGCATTACCTAATGGTGCAATGGCATTTGCATAATCGAAGAAATCACCGAATCCTTTAATGCCCGTACCCGCTGTTGTTTTGGTAGGAGATTGAGATACTGTATTAACGCGTACTCTTTTCTTTAAACCGTAGTGGTATCCAAAGCTACGTGCAATAGATTCTAACAATGCTTTAATGTCCGCCATATCAGTATAGAAAGGATAAGTTCTTTGTGCTGCTGCATAAGTTAATGCGACTACACTTGCTTCCTCATTTAAGGCGTCCATATTGTAAGCGACGCTTAACATTTTATGTAAAGACATTGCAGAAACGTCTACGCCCTTTGCGTAGTAATCGTAGTTTAATTCAGGGTAAGCAATTTTCTTTCTAATGTTAACACTCATTCCAATAGAGTGTAAAACGAAATCAATCTTGCCACCTAATATTTGTTGAGATTCTGTAAATAAATTAGTAAGCTCTTCAACACTTGTTGCATCAGCAGGAACAATTTTAGAATTTGTTTTTTCTGCTAATCCATTTATTTCACCCATGCGCATAGCAATTGGCGCGTTTGTTAATACAAAAGTGGCACCTTCTTCATGTGCTTTTTCAGCTACTTTCCATGCAATTGAATTTTGATCCAATGCACCTGTAATAATTCCTCTTTTTCCTTTTAATAAATTGTATGCCATGTTATGGTTTATTTAGTGCCGTAAAAATAAATATAATAGCTGAGAAAGGCCAATAAAAAAAGTTAAATCCCAGGGGGTGTACAATGGCTAATTAATTGGACATGAGCTCTTTTGCATTGTCCAAAGCGGACTTAGTAGGAGGGTCGCCTCCAATCATGCGTGCAATATGCTGAATACGCTCTTCCTTATTTAAAGCTCTTAAATGCGTTTGTGTAGCTGTCCCTTTTTGTTCCTTGTAAACATATAAATGAGTATGTCCTTTGGCTGCTATTTGAGGCTGATGTGTAATACAAAGTACTTGTCTATTGATGCCTAAGTTTTGAAGTAATAAGCCCACTTGTTTAGCAGGCTCTCCTGATATTCCTGTATCAATTTCATCAAATATCATGGTAGGTAAATCAACTGATTTTGCTACTAATGATTTTATGCAAAGCATTAAACGACTTAATTCACCACCGCTGGCAACTTTACGAATGGGTTCAAATCGATTGGTATTATTCGCGTCAAATAATATATCTATTTTGTCTTGTCCAAATACACCATAAGGCACTTGTTCAATAGTCACTTTTATTTTTGCATTGGGCATGCCCACTTGATGTAATAATTGATTTACATTTTTAGTAAATGGATCCGCTTGCTTGTTTCTTTTTTCAGTAAGGGATTGGGCAAGTGTTTTAACCTTTTCAAAATGCTGGGCAACTTGTTTTGTTAATTGTGCGATACTGTCCTCTAAACTTAAAACTGTTTCTAATTCTTTTTCAAGATTGGATTGTATTTCAAGTAATTCTGCCGTACTTTTAACCTTATGTTTTTTCTGTAAACTATAACCCTGAGATAGTCTTTCTTGAATAGTGATAATTTTATTTTCATCAAAATCAATCTTATCCTGCCAAACGCTTAATTCGCTAGCAATATCTGCAAGTTCAATTTGAGCAGCTTTAATGCGTAGTAATAATTCTTCAAAGCTAGGCTGCCACTTAACAATTGATTCAAGGGTATTCCCAATTTGTTTTATTTGCTGTACAATTGGATTGTCTGAATTTTCTAATTGCTGTACACTTTGGTCAATCTGAGATTTAATTTGAACTGCGTTTTCTAAAAACTTTAGCTCATTTTCAATCTCCTCTAATTCATTCTCTTTAAGATTTAGGGTAGCTAATTCCTCGAGTAAAAATTTATTGTAGCTCTCTGTTTTATCGAATGCTTCTTTTTGAGCAATCAGTTCATTTAATTTTTTTTCATCTTCCTTCCATTGATGAAAAACGTTTTGGTATGCTGTTACTTCTTTTTGCAAATTGGCCAATGCATCTACAACGGTTCTTTGAAAATCGGTATCCCCTAAGGTTAGGGTATCAAACTGCTGATGCAAATCCACCAATTGACTTGTGAGCTGTTTTAGTTCATTTAAATTAATAGGGGTATCATTAATAAACGCCCTTGATTTTCCTTGCGCACTAATTTCTCTTCTTATAATTAATTCATCCGTTAATTCAAGTTCGTTTGCTTCAAAAAAAGAAGTGTATTGTGCTTTATTATTTAACTGAAAAGTGCCTTCAATAAAACATTTTTTTGCGGCATCTCTACAAACATTACTATCAGCACGATCTCCTAGTATTAAACCCAATGCTCCCATGATAATACTTTTACCTGCACCTGTTTCTCCTGTAATCACAGATAACTGCGCAGATAAGTCAATAGCCAAATGGTCTATTAAAATATAATTTTGTATTTCTAGTTTCGTTAACATCGCTTTCGCAATATACATTTTTATTTTAGATGTTATTGTTTAAGGCACCTTTGAATTCCTGATTTTGCTTTTTGATCCAATGAATTTTTAAAAGCATGCTCTTTCATTTCAATGCAAATATTATAATATTCTATGGCCTTAGAAAACTGTCCTTTATTTTCGTAAATATTCCCAATTTGAAGTGCTGCTCTGGCTGCAAAATATTCGGGCTGGTGTTCGCCCTTTTCAATGGCAGATATATAATACTTAATAGCTGTTTCCTCCTGTCCCATTAGGTCGTAGATGCGCCCTAATCTGTAGGCAAATTCTGTTTTGTCTGCTTCGTTTAAAAAGTCATTGCTGTTTTTACCTGCTAAAATATTCAATGCTTGCGTTTGATATCCGCCGTCACTTAATAGCCTTGCTTTTAATAAAACCGGATTGGGCCAATCTCCTTTTTTCGCATTTTGATAGGCTTGTTTATCAGCATCCGTCACCAGGTTTCCATTGCTAAGCACCAATTTTCTATAGGCAGCTGCTTTTTTTAAATCTCCTTGAAAGTAGGCGATCCATGAAAGTCGTTCGTAGGCATCTTTGACATAAAATTTACCTTTAAAATTTTGTGTAAAATCTGTCAAATATTTTTGTGCCTTGTCTAATTTTAATTCATTTAAATAGGCATATCCTGATTCGTAATTCCAAAAGGGTAGTGGAAGATAGCTTGCATTATTTTCAATTTGAGCTATAATCGCTAATGTCTTATTGGACTGTTGATGATTTAAATACAAGTTAGCTGCCATATAAGCATGCATTTGATTTCTTTTAAAATCATAAGGGTAGGTTTCAATAAAATTGAATGCTTTTTTTGCATTCCCTTCAAAATTCATAATGAGATAAGGATAAATAAACAATGCTTCATTTTTACTTCGCTTACTTAATTCGTCCTTGCTATTAATGTATTTTAAAACAATGGCGTTGCCCTCACTTATCTTTCCGCTAAGGCCTAATATATTGGCAATCCATTGATAACCTTTTGGGATAGTCCCTACCACTGTTGATATCACGCCACAATACAATTCGTTGGGTGTAAAATTGGGATAGGCTTTCTTATTTTCTTTAAACATAAAATAAGCTTTTCTAAAATCCCAAACCCCATCCCAGGTTTTATCAAAGCGAATAGCAGTTATTGATTTATGTAAGTATTCAAGTCCTAATGCATATTGATAATAGGGTGTATTTTTTGGACCTGCTTCAAACAATTTAATACGGTGTTCGAATTGAGGGTTTAGTTTATGATATTCCGTAATATCCTCATTTAAAAAGAGTTCATAGAAATCGGCGTAACTCTCTAGCATTTCATTCACCAAATTATTTGGATTCGCATTGCGTTCATTAGTAAGATTTCTTCTTGCCTCTGGTATTCTCAATGATGTGATAGACTCATAAATTTGCTGGGACTTATCATTCCATATATATTGTTTGGGTTGTGCATTTAATGAAATGCCAACTAACAAAATAAGGCCCACTAAGAATCGCTTTTTAAACATCAGTGTAAAAATAAAGAAAGGGTAGCTGTTGGGCTACCCTTTCTAGGAATTTATTTGAAAGTTAAACTATGCTTCCTTGTCTTCTACCAAAATTCTACCACAGTTTTCGCAAACAATGATTTTTTTGTGTAAACGAATCTCACTTTGACGTTGAGGAGGGATTGCATTAAAACATCCACCACAAGCATCTCTTTCAACTACTACCACAGCCAATCCGTTACGGTAGCTGCTTCTGATTCTGTCGTAGCTGTATAATAAACGCTCATCAATATGACTTCTTGCTTCTTCGCTTTTTGTTCTTAATTCTTTTTCTTCAATTTCAGTATCAGCGATGATTTTTTCTAACTCGTCTTTCTTGTGATTTAAAACGCCTTCTTTTACAGAGATTGTTTTCTTAGCTGCTTCTAAAGTTTTTACCTTTTCAGCTAATTCTTCGTTCGCATCACGGATATGTTTTTCACAAAGTTTAATTTCTAAACCTTGCATTTCAATTTCCTTATTGATCGCTTCAAATTCACGATTGTTCTTAACGTTATCGCTTTGTTGCTCATATTTTGCAAGTAATGCTTCACTTTCCTTTATCGCTTCTTTCTTCATTTCGATAAATTCTGTGATACCATTAATTTCTTCTTCAACTCTAGTTTGTCTGTTCACTAAACCTAGAACTTCATCTTCCAAATCTTTTACTTCCATTGGTAATTCACCACGTAGAATTTCAATTTGATCAATACTGCTATCGATGGTTTGAAGTTTGTGAAGGTTCACTAATTTTTCTTCTACTGAAAAGTCTTTGACTGATGCCATATTTCAAGTTTATTTAAAGTATGTTATTGGTTGAGTACACACCAATGAATGGAGGACGGCAAAGGTAGGGAATTTAGCTGTTAAATGAGCAACAATTAGGTCAGAAACCCATTGTTCGCTCTCCCCATGACCTATATCAATCAGTAATAACTGGCCATCAGCCTCAAAAAAGTCATGGTATTTAAGGTCACTAGTGATATAACAGTCTGCTTTTTGGGCTTTAGCTGTGCCAATTAGGAAACTGCCTGCACCTCCACATAAAGCTATGTTTTTCAATGATTTACCTGTAAATGGAGTGTGTTTTACAACAGATAAATTAAATTTTTCTTTAATCCATTTTACGAATTCAGCCTCGTCTGTTTCGAGTGGAAGCTCCCCCATAAGACCAGATCCAATTTCCTGTCCATTTTGATCCTGTAAACCCGCCTTTGGGGCTAAAATGCGTCTATTCCCTAAATTCAGTTTATCGGCGATGGTTTTATTCACTCCGTCTAGAATATTATCTAAATTGGTATGAATGGCGTAAAGGGCAATATTATGTTGAATGGCTTTTAAAACGGTTCGGGCCACATAGCTATTTTCATCAAATTGCTTAATTCCTTTAAAAATAATGGGGTGATGGCTAACAATAAGGTTACAATTTTTTTCAATGGCTTCATCAATTACGGCTTCGGTACAGTCCAAAGAACATAAAACGCCTGTACAAATTGTATTGACGTTACCCACCAATAAACCGCAATTATCATAGTCCTCTTGAAAGGATAGCGGTGCCCAATTTTCCAGGGCCTTTGTAATTTCTCCTATCTGCATAGGCTAAATTAAATATAAAGCAGTTCTTGAAGAACTATTTTATGTTAATATTGTTATGAAGGGGTTAGATAAAGTGCAAAAGTGTAAAATGTAAACTCAGTATGAAAAAGGATACGATATCAATTTTTTGGTTTAGAAGAGATTTAAGATTGGAGGACAATGTGGGTTTATACCATGCTTTATACAATGCAAAATTAGCTGGCAAAAAAGTGTTTCCCATTTTCATTTTCGATAAAACCATTTTAGACAAATTAGAGGACAAGCAGGATAGAAGGGTTGATTTTATTCATCAAACTATTTTGTCTTTACAAAATCAGTTGACTGCAAAAGGGAAATCATTGCATGTTGAATATGGAATTCCTTTGGATGTAATTGGAAACTTAATCAAACAATATAATGTTGATAGCGTTTATACCAATCATGATTACGAACCCAAAGCTATTGATAGAGATGCATCCATACAATCCTTTTTAAACAAGCATGAAATTGAATTTCACCCTTTTAAGGATCAAGTAATTTTTGAAAAAGAGGAGGTTTTAAAAGACGACGGAAAACCCTATACAGTTTTCACTCCTTATTCCAATAAATGGAAAAAATATTGGGAAACAAATGTCCCTAAAATACATCCATCCGTAAAATTGGTTGACTTTTTTATGGACAGCAAACCCTTACTAATTCCTAGTTTGAAGGCAATGGGTTTTGAAACCACCGACTTAGTGATGCCACCAAAAGACTGGCAGGAAGGGTTGGTAAAAAAATATACCGATCAACGAGATTTCCCTGCGATTAAAGGCACAACACAGTTGAGTGTGCATTTACGTTTTGGAACAATTTCAGTAAGAAAATTAGCTTTGGATACAAAAGCATTGAATACTTCTTTTTTCAATGAATTAATTTGGCGTGATTTTTATCAAATGATTCTTTGGCATTTTCCACAAGTGGGTAATGGCAAATCATTTAAAGCACAATATGATTTTATTGAGTGGAGAAATAATGAAAAAGAATTTGATGCTTGGTGCAATGGGCAAACTGGTTATCCGATTGTGGATGCCGGTATGCGTGAATTGAATACTACTGGTTTTATGCATAATAGAGTGCGCATGATTGTAGCAAGCTTTTTAACCAAACACTTGTTGATTGACTGGCGCTGGGGCGAGGCTTATTTTGCACAGAAATTATTAGATTTTGACCTGGCGGCGAATAATGGAGGATGGCAGTGGGCGAGTGGCAGTGGATGTGACGCAGCACCTTATTTTAGAGTGTTTAATCCAAGATTGCAAACGGAAAAATTTGATAAGGAATTAAAATATATACGCAAGTGGGTGCCTGAATTAGATAGCCTTACTTATCCTAAACCCATTGTAGTGCATGAAGTAGCAAGGGAGCGGGTTTTAGCAGCTTATGCAAAGGCATTAAAGCCTTAAACTATTCCACACTTTTTCTAATTGTGTGATGGCATTTTTTCCTGTTTCCCCCATATCAATGCTAAAATCATTTACATATAAATCAATATGTTGACGCATTACTTGTTCAGACATTTCTTGAGAATGTGATTGTATAAATTCAGGTAAAATAGCGTAACTATTTTTGAAAGCATATTGTACACTTTCTTTTATGAGTCCATCTAGTAAATTTACTTCTTCCAAAGGCAAATCTTTTCTAGCAATAATGCCGCCTAAGGGTATCGGAGCGTTAAAAGTTTCTTCAAAATAAGTACCAAGATCTATCCATTTGCTCAATCCTTTTTCTTGATAAGTGAATCTGTTTTCATGAATAATAACGCCCGCATCCACTTTCCCAGAAAGAACAGCTTCTTCAATTTCATTGAACACTAAAAATTTTTTATTTTTCACTTGAGGGAATGCAAGACTAAATAATAAATGTGCAGTAGTGTTTACACCAGGTACTGCAACCGTCATCGTTTCGGCATTGGGTTTTCCATCTTCAGTACCTCGCGTTAAATTTTCCTTGTAAATTAGCAATGGTCCAACGCCTTTACCTAACGCTCCACCTGCATTTAATAAATGGTAATTATTTTTTACGTTTGGCCAAACACCATAACTGATTTTTGAAATAGGTAGCTTGCCTTGTAAAGCCCATTCATTAAGGGTTTGAACGTCCTCTAAATATAATTTAAAGTCATAACCCTTCGTATCAATTTTATGATTTACTAATGCATCAAAAATAAAAGTATCATTGGGGCAAGGTGAAAAACCTAATTCTATCAAGGGCATCTTAAGCAGTTTTATATAAAGCGTCTAAATAATTTAATAAGGTTTCATTTAAATTATAAATGGCTTCTTGAATTTTCCATTTTGATTTATCTCTTTCGCCAACATAATTACTAACTGCGCGTAGTTGAATAAATGGAGCAGTTAAATCTCTTCCAATATAATGTAAGCTAGCGCCTTCCATACTTTCCAAAACTGCTTTGTATCTACCGTTCAATAATTCAATTTTGTTTTTATCAGTACTAATGGTATTTACAGTTACTCCTTTTTTGGTTGGTAGGTTCAATAAATTAAATTGATTTAACCATGGATTGGGTAAACTCTTTTTTTCATAAGGAGCATCATTTGGTTTGTCAAATTTCATATCAAATAAATCTTTCCAAACCTTATTTTCCATCACACCAATATCTCCTGCAAAGTCATCTTTTACTGCAAATACTTTGCCTAATGGAATTTTTTTATCAAAGCATCCAGCTATACCAACCTGTATAATTAAAGTAGGGGTTTCTTGTGTAAACATTTTCATTAAAGAAACACTTGAGGCCAACATACCGATTCCTGATTCATGAAAACCCACCGAAAACTTTTTGTTATTACTAACATACTTTGGGTTAATTTTTTGAAAACTTGGCATCCATTCGGTGTGTGTAGCGGCAGTGATAATGACTCTCATAATGCAAAGGTCGTTAAAGAGCACTAAAAAATGGTTTCTTGACAATCAAATTTATATCTTTGTGCTCTAATATATTTGAACCCGATGGTGTACTTAACTAGAGTAGAGCATTTTAATGCAGCACATAAATTGGCTAATCCTAATTGGTCAAAGGAAAAGAATGAGGAAGTTTTTGGTGTTTGTGCGAACGAAAACTGGCATGGTCACAATTATGAATTGTTAGTTACCATTAAAGGGGTGCCAGATGCGGAAACGGGATTTTTATTCGATGTTAAAAAATTAAGCATCCTAATTAAAGAAGTAGTTATTGATCAATTAGATCATAAGAATTTAAATATGGACGTGCCATTTATGCAAGGTCAAATGTGTAGCACAGAAAATCTGGCAATAGCCATTTGGAACCAGTTAACACCTCATATTCCTTCCAATGTACAGTTACATTGCATAAAATTGTACGAGACTCCACGCATTTTTGTTGAATATTTTGGCTAAAAATGACCAAAAAGGTTAAAATGTTTAATTTTTTTCACAAAAGATTAAACAATATAATATTTAGCGCGTTATATATACCGTAACTTTGTCCTCTTAATTTGAAATCATGAAACAAAAAGTAGCGGTATTTAGAAAAGAGCATTTTAATGCCGCACACAGATTGTTTTGTGCGGATTGGTCAGCTAAAAAAAACTGGGAAGTTTTTGGCCCCTGTTCCAACCCAAATTATCATGGTCACAACTATGAATTAATAGTTCAGGTCAATGGTGTTCCAGATCCAATTACTGGATTTGTAATTAACACCAAGGACTTAACTAAAATTGTAGATGAAGAAGTGAAGGCAAGGTTTGATCACAAAAATTTAAACTTAGATACCGAGGTATTTAAAAATTTAAATCCAACAGCTGAAAATATTGCTATTGTGATTTACAATTTAATAAGACCGAGAATATCTGAATCACTTGATTTAAAAATCCGTCTGTATGAAACAGAAAGAAACTTTGTTGACTACCCCGCTTAAGGAGGAAAAGTTAGCACTTGACAATTTATTAATTGAAGAAATGGGTGACGAGCATAAAGCAAGCTCGGTGGATACCCCAATGCGTGCTGATGCTTTCGAAAAAACAGACGATGAAAAGATTGCTGAGATTGAGCAACATTTCAGAGCTATTATGGAAATTATTGGAATGGATTTACGTGACGATAGTTTGCGTGGAACACCATTGCGCGTAGCAAAAATGTATGTAAAAGAATTATTCCAAGGGTTAAATCCTGCGAATATGCCAAGCATGACATTGTTTGAAAATAAATTCAATTACAATGAAATGTTGGTGGAGAAGAATATCAATTTTTACACCAATTGCGAGCACCATTTTGTACCGTTTTTTGGTAAGGCACACGTTGCTTATATCAGCAGCGGTAAAGTAATTGGTTTAAGTAAATTAAACAGATTGGTTGAATATTTTTCAAAGCGTCCTCAAGTGCAAGAGCGTTTAACAATGCAAGTAGGTAAGGCTTTACAGACCGTTTTACAAACACAGGATGTTGCCATTGTAATGGATGCAAAGCATTTATGCGTAGCAAGTAGAGGGGTTAAAGATGATAGCTCCAATACTATTACTAGCTTTTTTGGTGGAAAATTCCAGGAAGAAGCAACCAAAATGGAGTTCTTAAAATATATTGAAATCAATGACTAAATAATTATAAAATTATTTAGAAAGATAGTTCGTTAGTTCGGGTTAGTTTTAGTGCAGGTGGAGTGAAAGCTCCACCTTTTTTATTTTAAATATTATTGCTGTATTTTTGAGCATATTAAAATGATTATTATGTCAAAGCACGCTTATGTTTTTCCTGGTCAAGGAAGTCAGTTTTCTGGGATGGGAAAAAACTTATACGAACAAAATGATGCAGCAAAAGCCTTATTTGAAAAGGCAAATGAAATATTAGGTTTTAGAATTAGTGATATCATGTTTGAAGGCACCGATGAACAATTAAAACAAACCAATGTAACACAACCAGCTGTTTTTTTACATTCCGTAATTGCTTATTTAACCATGCTACAAGTGGTGCCTGATATGGTTGCTGGCCATTCATTGGGTGAGTTTAGCGCATTGGTTGCCAATAAAACTTTAAGTTTTGAAGATGCATTAAAATTGGTAAGTATTCGTGCTAAAGCAATGCAAGCGGCATGTGAAATTCAACCTTCAACGATGGCTGCAGTGTTGGCATTGGCAGATGAAAAAGTAGAAGAAGTTTGTGCAACAGTATCAAAAGAAAATAATGAAGTAGTGGTTGCAGCAAATTATAATTGTCCAGGTCAATTAGTAATATCAGGATCAGTAAAAGGTATTGAAATTGCTTGTGAGCAAATGAAAGCAGCAGGCGCAAAAAGAGCATTGGTTTTACCTGTTGGGGGCGCATTTCACTCCCCATTAATGGAACCTGCAAAAGTTGAATTAGCAGCAGCAATTAATGCTACTCATTTCAATACTCCAACTTGTCCAGTGTATCAAAATGTAGTTGCAAAAGGTGTAATTGACCCTGTAGAAATCAAAGAAAATTTAATTTCTCAGTTAACAGGTGCTGTAAAATGGACACAAACGGTGCAAAATATGGTAGCAGATGGGGCTACTCATTTTACAGAAGTAGGCCCTGGTAAGGTTTTGCAGGGATTGGTGCAAAAAATTCATAAAGAAACGAAAGTAGACGGAGTTGCTTAATTCTTAGCTACTATTTAACTTAGATTTTATACTAATTGTAGTAATTTTAAGGCCTCTAGAAAATTTTCTAGAGGCCTTAAAATTTTAGTTGATTTGAATCAAAGATTTCTTCAAATATTATTTTGCTTTTCATTGTTGGTAATGTCAAATAAACTATTTGCGCAGCCAACAATTGTTAGAGATTTTGCAGCATCAAATGATAATGGTACAACTTTCGGTACCAATATTGCGATTTGTATTAACAGTCCCTTTACTTTAAAATTTACACCTAGGGTAAATTTAAAATATTACATATATAAATCAACTGATGGTGGAGCTACTTGGACATCAACAACCACGGATCCAAATATAACTTATGCAGGTGTTACTGTTTTAAGTTATCCTGCATTTCCTGTTGATACAAAATTAAGAGTCTTTTATACAACTGATTATCAAACATCAGGTGTCCCTTTAAGTTCCTATACGTTCTCCAATGAAATCATAACATTAACTGTTAATCCAAACCCCACAGTTAGTGCTGTTAGTCTTGGTCAAAATACAATTTGTCAAAATTCTACTACAACAGCATCTAATACTACCCCTAATGGTGTTTGGAGTAGTGATGATTTAACAGTTGCGACTGTTAATCAATCTGGGATAGTCTCAGGAATTAGTCAAGGCTTAGCGCTTATTTCATATACAGTAACAGATAATAATAATTGTATTACCACTAAAAGTGATTTTGTAACTGTTAACCCAACTCCAATTATTTCAAGTTATCCTGATGCCGTATGTAGTGGAATTCAATATGCAAAAATACCAAGTGGATTAAATACTTCCGGGGCAAGATTTAATTGGGGAATGCCAACTACAAATGCTACCAATCCTGGTGATTTAACGGGAATGGCACCTGGTACCTCTCAGACTAATGTGAATGCACTCCTTGTAAACAATACTATTTCAGTTATTGCAGCCAACTATTCGATAACAGCTACATTAGGGGCATGTACAAGTGCTCCTTTCATTTTGACTTTATCGGTAACGCCAAAGCCTTACATTGCTAATCGTTTAGATCCTGCATGTAGTGGTGCTTCATTTGTTGTAACTCCAACAAATGGTAGTGGAAATATTGTTCCAGTTGGTATAACCTATTCTTGGTCTACGCCAAGTTTACCTACTGGGTTAACTGGTGGTGCAGCATCTGGTGCAGGTTCACCAACAAGTATTAGTGGACTATTAACCAATAGTACCAATGGAACACTTTCTGCAACTTATGTGGTGAGTACTTATAATGATGGATGTGCTGGTTCCACTTTTACGGAAACAATTAATGTAAATCCAACTCCAAATATTGTTGCAGATCAGTATGCAACTATTTGTAGTAATTCAACTTTTTCAGTTCCACTTACCAACGGTGCAAATCTTATTCCAGTTGGAACGACTTATTCTTGGAGTGCTCCAGGAGTTCTTGGCATCAATGGTTTTCAAGCTGGTGTAAATGCATCTTTAATTTCTGGAACATTATCTAATACCACCAATGCAACTATTTCAAATATTGCATATTCAGTAAGGCCTACAGCAGGTGCTTGTAGTGGTAGTTATTTTAATGTTTTTGTTACCGTTAATCCTGTTCCAATTATTGCAAATATTGGTTCAACGCAAACAGGTAGTGGTTCCACTTTTAATTTTCCAATTAATGGAAGTATTGTTCCAATTGGAACTACTTATTATTGGGCAAGTCCTTCAGTGCAAACCGGAATAACCGGTGGAGCTGCATCAGGAGTACCATCACCTACTTCATTAACTGGGACATTAACCAATCCAACCGGTGCTGCGTTAAATGCTGTTTATACCATTTCGCCTACTTATTTAAACTGTGTCGGAAATAATTTTACATTTACTGTTACAGTTTATCCTAAACCAATCATTGGTTCCAAAACATTAACAGCCATTTGTAGTGGTCAAAGTTTTCCTCCAGTAGTACTTACTGATGGAGTAGGTGGAGATGTAATTCCAGGTGGTACAACTTATTCATGGAATGCACCAGTAGTTGCAGGCATAACTGGCACTGCTACCGGAACAGCTGTTGGCACAATTAGTGGAACCTTAACGAACATTACTAATTATCCAATTGTAGTTTCTTATTCTGTAATACCATACGCCAATCCTCAAGCTGGAGATACTTTTACAGTAAGTATCACTGTCAATCCATTGCCTATTAGTTCCATTGTGGTTTCTGAAAATTCAGGACTTCAAGCGAATGATAATATTATTTGTAGTAGTTCAATTGCAACATTTACTTCAGTGCCAGTCGTTGGTCAATTAACCGACTACGAATATACTTGGACTGTTCCGGTAAGTGCAACCGCACCGGGGAGCGCTCCTAGTTTTACAAGTAGCGTAGCAGGAACCTATAGTTTAAGTATTAAAAATATTAATACGGGTTGTATAAGTGCTGTTCAAACATCAACAGTTTTAACAGTAAATACAATTCCAAATGTTGGAACCATTTCAAGTACCTCTAATTCAGTATGTGTTGGTTCGTCCTTGCAATTAAATACAGTAGGTGATAATGGAGGGGCAACACCTTATACGTATAATTGGACTTATCCAACTATTGCAAGTGGTAACGCTACTACCAATACATCAACTGTAACAATTGGTGGTGCTAGTCCAGGTAACGGGAATATCACTTATAATATCTTAGATCATGTAGGTTGTTATTCAAATAGTAGTACTCCATTTAATGTAACCGTTTATGCAATTCCTTTATTGCCAACTGTTACACCTGTAAATGTTGTTTATGATGGCGTCTCACATCAAGTGATTGCTACTCCTGCCGCTGCGCCGGTAGGTAATGATGTGATTGAATGGTATGGAGCGTCTTCTGGTGGAGTAGCCATCAATCCAACTCCTGCTCATACCAATGTAATTAATACTTCCTATTGGGCACAGGCGAAAAATAATACAACTGGTTGCGTGAATAATAATAGAGTAAATGAAACCATTGTAATTTCACAAAAAGGCTTGGTTATTACAGCGAACGATTATCAAAAAACCTATGATCGAAATGTATATTCAGGAGGAAATGGAATATCATTTACAGATCCTATTACGGGGGGTGGTCCTGGTTTTGTGAATGGGGAGACTATTGCGGTATTAGGAGGAACATTAACCTATGGAGGTACATCGCAAAATAAAATTAATGCTGGAACCTATTCCATTGTTCCTAGTGGATTAATTTCCACAAATTACAATATCACTTTCGTTGCAGGTACTTTGACAATTTCCAAAAAGGTTGTTTCAATTACTGGATTTTCAGTGTTGGATAAAGTGTATGATGCAACAGATAATGCTACGGTGATCTCAGGAAGTTTGTCTGGTGTTGTATCTGGAGATGGAATTAATCTTAATTTAAATCCACTTGCTAAATTTTCTTCAAAAAATGTTGGTGCAAATTTAGTAATCACTTCATTAAGTACTTTGTCCGGATCAGCAGCGCCTAATTATTCATTAGACCAAACTTTAAATTTAACGGCAACTATTACACCAAAACATATTATTGCAATTGGTGTTACAACCGCAAATAAAATTTATGATGGAACAATCGCTGCACCAGTTACTGGTGGAGGATTTCTGGCAGCAATTACTCCAGGTTCGGGATCAAGTAGTGATACGAAGCCCTATATAAATGATAATATTAATCTTGTCCCTGCTGGATATTTTGCGACTAAGGATGTTGGAAATAATATTGCAATCACTTCTATATCAAGTATTGCAGGAACTGATAAGGACAATTATATTTTAGATCAGCCTATTTTAACCTCAAGAAACATTACGCAAAAAGCGTTATTCATGAATGGGCTTAGTGTTACTGCGCCAAAAATTTATGATGGCACTACAACTTCATCTGTTGTAGGAACGCCTGCTTTGTTGGTAAGTGAAGCGCCAGGAACTGGAACAGTGAATGATGGTAAGTCCTATACAAATGATGTTGTTTCTATTATTGGAACGCCCATTGGAACTTATAATTCAAAAAATGTTGCTACTGCCAATAGTGTAAGTTTTAGTGGGTTAAGTTTAACAGGAACCAATGCAGGAAATTATTCTTTAGTGATTCAAGCTGCAGTGGCATCAACTATTTTACCGAAAAACTTAACCATGTCAGGATTAAGTGTTCCTGCATCAAAAGTGTATGATGGTACAACTACGAGCGTTGTAAATGGTATTGCACAATTACAAGCTGCTGAAAATCCAAATACCGGAACTACTGACGATGGTAAGCCGTATACAGGGGACGTTGTTTCAATAGCAGGAACACCTATTGGTACTTACAATAATAAAACAGTGCCATTGGCATCTAGTGTTGCTTTTAGCGGTCTTTCATTAGCAGGAAGCAATGCAAGTAATTATTCATTTACGATTCAGTCTAATGCCAATTCAATTATAACCCCTAAACATATCAATGCAATAAATATTGTTACAGTTAATAAAATTTATGATGGTACTACAGCTGCAAGTGTAACTGGGGGAAGTTTTATTGCAGCAATCAATGCAGGTACTGGAACAAGTGCTGATAAAACGCCTTATATCAATGATAATATTGTTTTAGTTCCATCAGGTTATTTTGTATCCAAAGATGTTGCCAATAATATTGCCATCACTTCTACATCAACTATTAGTGGATCAGACAAAGACAATTATATTTTGGATCAGCCAACTTTAATTGCAAGAAACATTACGCCTAAAATACTTAGAATGAATGGGCTTAGTGTGAGTGCTCCAAAAACATATGATGGCACAACTTCCTCCTTAGTTGCTGGCACGCCTGCTTTATTAGTGAGTGAAGCACCAGGTGCAGGCAATGTAAATGATGGAAAGTCTTATACAAATGATTTTGTTTCTATAGTTGGAACGCCTATTGGTACATTTAATACAAAAGACGTTGTAACTGCTAATAGTGTAATCTTTAGTGGATTGAATTTGGCGGGAGTGAATGCGGGAAACTATTCTCTTTTAATTCAAGCTGCGGTAGCTTCTAGTATTTTACCGAAAAATTTAACCATGTTTGGTTTGAGTGTACCTGCTTCAAAAGAATATGATGGAAATACAAATTCGATTGTAAATGGAACGGCTCAACTTCAAGCCGCTGAAAATCCAAACACTGGAAACACCACAGACGGTAAGCCTTACACTGGAGACAAAGTTTCAATTGCGGGTACAGCTGTTGGAACCTATAATAGTTTTGCTGTTACCTTAGCGTCCTATGTTAGTTTTTCAGGACTTTCATTAACAGGAACTGAGGCTAGCAATTATACTTTCACTATTCAAGGAAATGCGCCTTCCATTATTACTACTAAAAATATTAAAGTGGTTGCGGATCCACAAACTAAAATTTATGGAAATGCAGATCCAGCATTCACGTATGTAAATGATCCATTAGTGGCTGGTGATAGCTTTACAGGTTTATTAACAAGAGATCCTGGAGAAAATGCAGGGGTATATCAAATTAATTTAGGCACACTTAGTTTGGGTTCAAATTATACGATTACATATGTGCCGAATAATTTAACAATCACAAGAGCGAGTATTATTATTATTCCTGATGTAATTAATAGAATTTATGGAGATGTACCATTGCCTGCAAGTTTTGCAACTTCAAATTTTAAAGCAATTGGTTTACAAAATGGAGAAGTAATTAATACAATCACTTTATATACTCCATCGGGTCCAGGAAGTGGAAATGATTTAAAAGATGGCGTTGGAAATTATATTGGAGTTATAAAATCAGGCTTGCCAAATACAGGCACCATTAATTTGGCAAATTACCGAATTGAATTTTATAATGCGGACATCATTATAGGAAAATTGCCAATTACGATTACTGCTGATCCTAAAGAAAAAAGAATGTCGCAATCGGATCCTTTATTTACTTATCAAATTTCAAGACCCCTTGTAGTGGGTGATTTGTTTACAGGAGGATTGACTAGAATGCCAGGAGAGACTGTTGGGTTTTATCCAATATTGCAAGGTGATTTAGCGATAAATGATAACTATGATATCAGTTATTTGTCGGCTAATTTAGAAATTTTAACTATCGAGAGAGTAATGGTTATACCTAATGCATTCACTCCGAATAATGATGGGTTAAATGATGTGCTTAAAGTAATGCATAATTCTACCATACTTTCTATTAATTACTTTAGAGTATTTAATAGAGCAGGTAATTTAATTTATGAAACTAAGAACATGAATGAAGGATGGGATGGTAAGATTAATGGTAGTATCGCAGATGCGGATGCTTATTATTGGATAGTAGAATACAATACATGGGATCATAAAATATTTAAAGTAAAAGGAAGTACGCTGCTAATTAAATAATACAATTGAATAAATATCTAATCATATTAACCTCTTTTTTATTACTTCAAAATACAAGTAAAGCGCAAGATATTGTCTTGTCTCAACCATTTGTATCCAATCAATTTTTTGGACCGGCTGGTGTGGGTAATGGATTGTATTCAAGTAGGTTTCAAGGAAATATTAAAGATCAAATGATTGATGGAGAGAATTTATATAGAACCATTGTTATTGGTTATGACACAAGATTTAAACCTGCAGAGAACACAAAAAACTATTTAGGAATAGGTGGGCATATTATGTCAGATCAAGTGATGAATGGAGCTATGAAAAGTAATTTTGTTGCACTTGATTTAGCGTATCATATTTTTTTAGATAGGAATTTATACAAAGATTTATCGCTTGGGCTTGGAACTGTTTTTGCTCAAACTACCCTAGATAAATCAAATTTAAAATTCGCAGATCAATACGATATAGCCGGTGGATTTACAGGTACGGCATCTATGGAAAATTTAATTCCTTATCCATCTTCTTTTTCAGCAAACTCCGGCGTGCTTTATACTAGTCATAGTGATGAATCCTTTTTTCAAATAGGAGGTACCGCTATGTTTTTAACAAAGCCTAATTTGACCTATGCATTAACCAATGCAGCGCCAGAGACAAAGTACAGGGCTTTTATAAATGGGGAAATTCCATTTTTTGCAGACTATACATTAGCGTATCATGGGAATTTTTTAAATAGAAAGGCAGGCAATCAATTTTATGCAGGTGCTTCCCTAGGAATACCACTTACGAATTATATGGACGAGGTAAAGAGAATCTATTTTGGATGCTATTATAGAAACCAAGAAGCAGTAGTACCAACCGTTTCCTATATTTCTGATAAATATGTTTTTGGGATAAGTTATGATATTTACAATCCAAATATAACAGGTGCTAATCTTAAGTTAAGTAGTTTGGAATTATCGCTTTCTTCTTCCTTTGGTACTAAAAAGACAAATTTATTTAGAACGATTTTTGATTAGTCTTTTCGCGTATAAAATAATTAAAAATCAATCGAGCAGTTTACCCATTCTGGATCAAATCCGCTATTGTATTTTCTGTAAAAATTTAATGCAGGCTCATTCCAATCAAGCGCTTGCCAATTCATTCCTTTAAAGTTTTTAGCTTTCGCTTCTTCAATTAAAGCATCAAATAAAAGACTACCTATTTTATTACCACGCATTTTTTCTGAAACTACTAAATCTTCTAAATACATTCTTTGACCTTTCCAGGTACTGTAGCGAATATAATAGAGTGCCATGCCTTCCACCTTGCCATTTACTTCGGCTACTAATGCCCACCACACTGGCTTTTCGCCAAATCCACTTTCAACAAAATGTTCAAAAGAGACAACCACTTGCTCAGGTGCTTTTTCATATAATGCGAGTTCATGAATTAAACTCATCATGCTTTCGCAATCTTCTTTAACTGCTGCTCTTATTTTAATTTCCATATTTTGAATCAAAGTATTTTTGAAATGCGCTTTAACAGGATATAAATTTATGCTTGTGCTTTTGCAAGTGCTTGTGCTAAGTCTGCTTCTAAATCTTCGATATTTTCTATACCTACACTCATGCGAATTAATCCATCGGTGATGCCATACTTTTCTCTTTCTATTTTTGGAATAGACATGTGTGTCATGCTTGCTGGATGTGAAACCAAAGTATCAACAGTTCCTAAGGATACGGCTCTTGTACAAACTTCTACTGCATTAATAAATTTCTTGCCTGCTTCAATACCCCCTTTTAATTCAAAACTAATTAAAGGTGCATGTTGCTTCATTTGTTTTTTGGCAATTGCATGATGTGGGTGAGTAGTAAAACCCGTATAATTCACATGCGCAATTGCTGGATGCGCATTTAAATAATTAGCCACTTTTTCGGCATTGCTACAATGTTTTTCCATTCTTAACTCAAGTGTTTTCATTCCTTGAATTAATAAATAAGCATCAAATGCATTGCTATTTCCGCCAAGTAAAACATGCCATTTCCAAACCTTGGTGTGCATCAATTCCAAATCCTTTCCTAATAAAACACCATGTAAGGCACTGCCATGGCCGTTTAAAAATTTAGTAGCAGAGTGAAAAATAAAATCAGCTCCTAAAGCAAATGGCTGTTGTAAATAAGGTGTTGCAACTGTATTGTCCACCGAAACTTTCACGCCATGCGCATGAGCGATTTTACAAATGGCTTCAATGTCAACACATTGTAATGTAGGATTAGCGGGCGTTTCTAAGTGAATTAATTTTGTAGATGGATTTGCTTTTAATGTTTCCAATAATAAAGCTTCATCATGTATATCAATCAATATTACTTTAACGCCGGTTTCGTTTAAAACTTTTTGCATTAATTCTTGTGATCCTCCATATAAAGAGTAATGAGAAATTAAGGTATCCCCAGCACTTAGGTTGCTGAAAAATAAAGTCGTCATTGCAGCTTGACCACTTGCGTGTAATAATGCTTTTACTTTTAGCGGTGCTCCATGCTCGTCGGTCAATCCTCTTGCTTCTAATGCTTCAATTGTTTGTTCAGCTGCAGTAAAAGTAGGGTTGCCCCAACGGGTGTATAATCTTGTTTTATCATCACCTTTGAATCTTTCCATGCCTTCTTCGGCAGATCCAAATGTAAATGTGGAAGTTGCATAAATAGGAGTGGTATGAGAAAAATTATCATGCTCATGACTAGCAGTATGCAATGTGATCGTGCTAATTCCTTTAAAATTTTTCTTTTCCATAATTCCTTATTTATTTAACTGTAATGTATGTTATTTAATTAGTAAGCCCATTTAATCCACGCAGCGCCCCATGTAAATCCACCTCCAAATGCTGCTAAAATTAAATTATCTCCTTTTTTTAGTTGTGATTCCCATTCCCATAAACATAATGGAATGGTTGCTGCTGTTGTGTTTCCGTACTTTTGAATGTTGATCATTACTTTTTCTTTAGGAATTCCAGCACGATTTGCAGTAGCATCAATGATTCTCAAATTCGCTTGATGCGGTACTAACCATGTAATATCATCACCCGTTAAATTATGTTTTTCTAATAAGTCCGCTGTAACATCGGCCATCCCTTTCACCGCAAATTTAAAAACGGGTTGTCCATCCTGAAATGCATAATGCTCTTTCGCCATCACGGTTTCAACACTTGCTGGTTTTAAACTACCACCTGCTTTAATGTGTAAATATTCACGACCACTTCCATCGCTTTTTAAAATCGCATCTTGAAAACCATTTTCATCTGCACTAGGTTCAAGCAATACCGCGCCAGCACCATCTCCAAAAATGATACAGGTTGCTCTATCCGTATAGTCAATAATAGAACTCATTTTATCAACTCCAATAACCAATACTTTTTTATACCTGCCTCCTTCAATAAAAGAAGCACCCGTATTTAAGGCGAAAAGAAATCCGCTACATGCTGCACCTAAATCAAAGCCAAATGCATTTTTAGCACCAATTTTATCACCAATAATATTTGCAGTTGCAGGAAACACCATGTCAGGGGTAACGGTTGCACAAATGATACAATCAATCTCTAATGGGTCTAATTGTTTTTTGCGTAGAATTTCCTCTACGGCTTTCACTGCCATATCTGAACTTGCTTTACCAGGTTCTCTTAAAATTCTTCTTTCAGAAATACCCGTTCTTGTACGTATCCATTCATCATTGGTATCCACCATTTTTTCAAGGTCAAAATTGGTCAATTTGGTCTCTGGAACATAACCACCAACTGCTGTAATTGCTGCTCTAACTATATGTGACATATTTGCTTTATTAGTTTGGCCTACAAATATCTTAAATTTTGGCTAAGAATAGGGTCAAAAGTCCATTTTTCATGACTTATGCGTTATTTTTGACTACTTATGATCGCATTTTTAAGAGGCAATTTTGTACAAGTAACTCCCGCTAAATTAATAGTGGATGTGGGGGGTGTTGGATATGAAGTAAATATTAGTTTGCATACTTATGAAGCCATCTCCAAAAAAGAGCAAGGTCAGTTGCATACTTATTTGCATATCACCGAAAATGCACAAGTCCTTTTTGGTTTTCATGAGTTACAAGAAAAAGAATTGTTTTTGCATTTGATAAGCGTATCTGGTGTAGGGGCAAGTACTGCAAGAATGATGTTATCCGGCATGCAGCCCGAAGAGATTGTTCGTGCTATTGTGCAAGGCGATGCAAGACAATTAGAAGCTATCAAAGGTATCGGGAAAAAATCTGCTGAAAGATTGGTATTGGAATTAAAGGATAAACTTTCCAAAATTACTATGCACAATAATCCATTGGGTGGATTTGCAGTGGTGCAAGAAAATCCTCATCAGGATGCCATTCAAGCATTAATCGCTTTAGGTATACAAAAAGCAATCGCCGAAAAAGCAGTTGATAAAACAATAAAATCTGAAGGGGGAAGTTTAAGTTTAGAGTTGCTAATTAAAATGGCACTTAAGAATTGTTAATCAGTAATTCATTTTCATTGAAATCTCGTCTAGTCATTTGTTATACAATGTTATTGCTCTTTTTGAGTCAATTAACTATTGCGCAAACTAGTGACAAGGCGGATACATCTAACAAAATAATTACAAAGGATTCCCTGCGCTATCCAATAAAAGATAGGAGAGGTGATTTCCTTACTCAACAAAGCAACAACCCTTTTGATTTAAGAGATACTAGTTTCATTAAAAAAAATGTTGAGTACGATCCTGTTACAAAGCAATATTATGTTCGTGAATTTATAAATGGAAGGTTGGTTAAAGTACCATCAAGTTTTAGCTTTAATGATTTTTGGAAATTAAAATCAGATAAAGACGAGAAAGCTTATTTCTTCCAAAGGTCAAATTCATTGGGTGTACTAAACAGAAAAATTAGCAGACCTAAGGCAAAGGTTTTTGATAGTTATTTTGATCGTTTATTTGGTAAAACGGGATCTGATTTGCAATTAGATTTTAAGCCTGTTGGAGAAATAAATATTAAAGCTGGCTATCAGGGACAAACTGTAATGAATCCAACATTGCCGGAACGGGCACGCTCCAATGGAGGTTTTGATTTTGATGCAAGTACTAATTTTAGTATGAATGCAAGCATTGGTGATAAACTAAAGTTCCCAGTAAATTTCAATACACTTTCTAATCTAGGGTTTGATAATCAAATCAAATTAAATTATAAAGGAAAGAAAGATGAAATCATAAAAAGTATTGAAGCGGGTAATATCAATTATATTTCAAGAAGTGCATTAATCCCAAGTACACAAAATTTATTTGGTATTAAAACGCAATTGCAATTTGGAAAACTTTTTGTCACTGCTGCTATTGCCAATCAAAAGTCGCAAAGACAATCCATGAATTTGCAGGGTGGTGCATCAACTCAAAAATTTCAAAAACGATTAGACGATTACGAAGAAAATAGACACTTTTTATTAGCGCAATATTTTAGAAATAATTATAACAAAGCCATGGCAACATTGCCCATGGTTAATTCACAAGTACAAATAAAGCGTATTGAGGTTTGGGTTACGAACAGAAATGGACAAACCACCAATGCAAGAGACGTAGTAGGGCTTGCCGATTTGGGAGAACCTACGCCACATAATTCAAAATGGCAGAGTTCAGCTAATCCTTATCCCGATAATAGTGCCAATAATTTGTATTCCACATTAGCAAATAATGCAGGTGCAAGAAATCCATCAGGTATTGCATCCATTTTAGCGATGAATGGATTAAGATCGGCAGAAGATTATGAACGCACATTTGCAAGAAAGTTAACGGAGAACGAATATTTTTTCAATCCACAAATTGGATTTTTATCATTAAATATTCCTTTGCAACCCGATGAGGTATTAGGTGTTGCTTTTCAATATACTTATAATGGAAAAGTATTTCAAGTAGGAGAGTTTTCGGATAATGTTGCTTTAAATCCAACTAACGGTGTGCAACAAATTATGTTCTTAAAATTATTAAAAGCAACAACCCAAAGAACTGATTTACCTATTTGGGATTTAATGATGAAGAACGTTTATTCATTAGATTTATTTGGATCCATTCAACAACAGGATTTTCAATTGAATGTGATGTACGAAGCGCCTGGTGCTGGTTTAAAAAGATATTTGCCTGTTACCAATGCAGCAATGGATGGAAAATCATTAATTAAAATTTTACAATTAGATAGATTAAATAACCATAATGACCCACAGCCAGATGGTATGTTTGACTATGTGGAAGGGTATACCGTTTTATCTAAAATGGGTCGAATTGTTTTTCCATTGTTAGAGCCTTTTGGCGAAGATTTAAAAAACATTGCATTTAGTGGATTGGATACTAATATTACGAATAAATATATCTACCCGCAATTATATCGTCAAATAAAATCCGAAGCACAAACCTATACCAATCTAGACCGTTTTGTAATGGAAGGTCAAGTGAAAGGAAGTAGTGGGGGTGCTGAAATAAGTTTAAACGCATTTAATGTTCCACCAGGTTCTGTGAGTGTAAGAGCAGGAGGACAAATTTTAAAAGAAGGCGTGGATTATATTGTTGACTATGGTTCAGGTACGGTGCGTATTATTAATCCTGGGATTTTAAGTTCAAATATTCCTGTGAATGTTTCTTTTGAAAATAATTTAGGGTTTGGTTTTCAAGAAAGAGGATTTAGAGCATTGCGCGTGGATTATATGGCGAGCAAGGATTTTAATTTCGGATTCTCCACCCAAAGATTAAGTGAACGTCCATTTTTTACGAAAACAAATTTTGGTTCTGATCCAATTAAAAATGCGATGTATGGTTTTGATTTTAATTATAAAACAGAATTGCCTGCAATTACAAGATTTATCAATAAGCTTCCTTTTTATAAAACAAATGCAAAGTCTTATATCACAGCAAAAGGCGAAGCTGCTTATTTGCAGCCAGGTCATGCACAGCAAATAGGAAAGGGAGCAAGTGGCCTTGTATACTTAGATGACTTTGAAGCAACACGTACAGATATTGATTTACGTTTTCCATTCACCGCTTGGGCACTTGCATCAACGCCTGTTACAAGACTTAATAAATTTCCAGAAAGCAATTTAGCGGAGAGCATTGATTATAATAAAAACAGAGCGAGGATATCTTGGTACACTATTGAGCCTACTTTGCAAGATCGCAATAGTCCTAATAATCCTTTAAGTGCCAACCCTGCTTTAATTAGTGATCCTAGGGTAAGACAAGTATTTACTAATGAATTATTCCCGAATAAGACAACAAATATTACGGATGTACAGCTGCCTACTTTTGATTTAACTTATTATCCCAAAGATAGAGGACCTTACAATTACAACTTTAAGGATCTAGACGGCACTGGTAAATTTAGAAATCCAACTTATAAGTGGGGTGGTATTATGCGTGCATTGGACCAAACCGATTTTGAATCAAGTATCATTGAATATGTAGAATTTTGGGTACAGGATCCATTTATAAAATCACCTGCAACAAAAGGTAGTTTGGTTTTGAATTTGGGTAATGTGAGTGAGGATATATTAAAAGATGGCCGTCGTTTTTATGAAAATGGAATGCCTACACCAACTATCCCTGCACAAATTGATAGTTCTGTTTGGGGTAAGGTTCCAATTAATCCAATTCAAGTAACGAATG
>Ga0007825_1000002_pt1 | contig 173880 bp, 151 predicted proteins | sample CryBogCBE13Jul09_FD_71229 | JGI IMG/M metagenome (GOLD analysis project Ga0007825, IMG submission 71229) | Freshwater microbial communities from Crystal Bog, Wisconsin, USA - CBE13Jul09 | ecosystem: Environmental > Aquatic > Freshwater > Lake | place: Crystal Bog, Wisconsin, USA | collected... | reverse complement strand
AAATACAAATCTATCGCACACTTAAAAAAAGAAATCAACAAATACATTAAATATTATAACATTGACAGAATCAAACTTAACCTAAATGGAATGAGCCCGGTAGAATACCGAGCTCATCACACTTTAAAACTTAATTATTAACTTCGTCCAACTTTAGGGGTTCAGTCCATATTCAAGGCGCTTTTTGTTTAATCTTGTTTCTTTTCTACTCTTCTTCTTGCCTCCTCGGCTTCTTTGTAAATTCTTATCCAGGTAAGTGAGATATCGATGATGGCCAAGATGGGCCCAATCATGATTACCATTAATACCTCTAGTCCTGGTGAATATCCTATAACACCATCATGAGAGGACATCTTAGATCTTTTAAAAAGTTTGTATAAGCAGTAAATAGCGCACAATATCCAAAAGCCGATTATAATATTTTGTAGCATGCTGTAATTTTTTGTTTTATGAAGTTAGGTTAATTTAATTTCTTATCCCAATCCAAGTTTTGTTAGAATTTTTGTATTTTGTAAGTAAATATTTTTATGAAAAAATACCTTTTAATACTGCTCTTCTTTGTTGCTATAAAGCTTAACGCGCAAGAAAAAATACAATTCTTTACCTCTAACTCGGATAGTACTCAATTTACATTAACGGCTCAGGGTGCTTCCCATTTAGCGTCTCTTCCAATGAAGTGTATACTTCAACAGTACCCTAATAAAATTAACCATACTGCAATTGCGGATAGCGATCAAATGCTTACCCCCATTCAACAACATCCAAGTTTTTATGGTTGTTTTGATTGGCATAGTAGCGTACATGGTCATTGGATGTTGGTGAGATTATTAAAGCAATTCCCCAACCTAAAAGAACAAAGAGACATTCGAAAAGTCTTGAACACTACTTTAACTCAAAAGAATCTTCAAATAGAAACAGATTATTTTAAAGCTTCTTTAAATAGAAGTTTTGAAAGAACATACGGCTGGGCTTGGGTTTTAAAATTGCAACAGGAATTATTGGATTATAATGATCCTGATGCAAAGCAATGGACCAAGGCATTGCAACCTTTATGTGATACCATTATCAAAATTTGGAATGTTTATTTACCCAAACAAACTTATGCAAATCGTTCTGGAATGCATGGTAACACTGCATTTGGTTTATCTTTTGCTTTAGATTATGCACGTGCTACTAATAATGTAAAATTTGAAAATGCAATCATCGCTTCCGCTAAACAATTATTTTTAAAAGATAAAAACGCGCCTACAATTTGGGAACCGGATGGTGCAGATTTTTTCTCTCCTTCCTTAATGGAGGCCGATTTAATGCGCAAGGTTTTAAATAATTCAGCATACCAACAATGGCTTTCAGGTTGGTTGTCAAATAAAGCGCTAACTCATTTAACCGAGCTGCCACATGTTTCTGATAGAACCGATTTACAAATTGTGCATTTAGACGGCTTGTGTTTTAGCCGAAGCTGGTGTATGTCTGGTATTGCGAACGCCCTTCCTAAAAATGATTCACGTCGAAAATTATTGTTAGCCGCATCCACAAAACATTTAAATCAAAGTTTAAGTACCGTTGCCTCTGGCAATTATGGTGGAGAGCATTGGTTAGCAAGTTTTGCTGTTTATGCAATTAGTGGAGACAAATAATAATATGATCAAATTTAAACGCGGTGGTAATCTCCTTTCCAATCTTGAATAGATAACTTAATTTCTTTTGGACTTAAATTTTCTTTGATTGCTTTTTCAAGAAGTGCTAAATATTCTGCATCACTTGCAAAACGTAAAGCAATAATTTGTCCAATAGTTAAACTACTAGGCAAAGCTTTGCCGGTCATAATATAATAACGAAGTGATTCTTCGGCACGAATCGCTCTATCCTGCGCCTTTAAAGCAAAACCTCTTGCAAACCAGGCTAATAAAACCAATATAATAGTAACTAAAATTACTAATGAAGCAAGGTATTTATTTTCTGGAGTGGCTCTTAAAAAATAATTGATAGAACCTCCTAAAAGCGCTAATATTAATGCAAATGTTACATAGTGAAAACCAGGTACCATTTGAGGATGGTTTTTATAATTTTGTGTTGACATGTTTTCTGTTTTTTTTGATTTTAAATTTTTGGAAAAGGTACAAAAATTATACCATCCTGTTTTTTATTTGATTTTCTTTAAATCTAAGTCTTGAAAATCAAAACTAAAATCGGTTAATGGGGATATTGCTTTTAAGGTCATGCCAGCAGGCTTTCCATCCATATCGGTTGTGAACATTACATAAGCATCGGCATCCATAGTACGGTCTAGCCATCTTACAATTAAAGTATTTCCCTTGTAAGGAAATAGTTCTCCTTTTAATTTAGGTGATTTTTTACTTGTTAACCAAGCTTTATTATTATTGGTACTCACTTCTATATCACCAAACCAAGTATCTCTATAGGTTCCTAAATAAGGCTCTACATTAAATTTTTCACTTGATTTTGCTTGCTCCTCTTTAATACTTTTTTCAACAGATTCATTTATTTTTTTAGCTTCTTCCTCACCGCTAACCACTCGATCATGCATAATTTTAACCCAATCATATCCTGTCACACCAATATAACTATCCTTAATGGTATTGCTAATTGCATTAAAGGCAGCACCCACTTGTTGATTGGTAAAAACGATAATTCCTAAATTTAATTCAGGAAACATCACCACCTGTGTTACCATACCCGCAAGTCCTCCAGTATGCGTGACTTGTTTGTACCCTTTCACATCGCTCAAGAACCAACCTAAACCATATGCTGCAAAATGTGTGTTATAAGGCGCCATTGCTTTTGCATTAATAATAGTTTGTGCGCTCCAGGTTTCTTCGTGTGTGTCGTCTGTAAAAATTTTATTTTGTAAACTGTCTCCATATTTTCCGTGATTCATTTGTACCATCACCCACTTGCTCCAATCGGTGATATTACTCCAAATGCCACCTGCTGCATTTGCACTTTCACTCCAATCAATATCTAATACTTGTAATTTTCCATCCACTGGTGCGTGTGGGCGTACTGCATTGGTTTTATCTTTTAAACGATATAATGAAGCGGCTGTTTTGGTCATGCCTAATGGACGCATTAATCTTTGCTCTACAAAGTCTTCCCAGCTTTTTCCGCTTGCTCTTGCTACTACTTCCCCTGCTACGATGTATAAATTGTTATCATAATCATACTTTGTTCTAAATGCAGATACGGGTTTTAGATATCTTAAATTATGAATGATGTCTTTTTTAGTAAAATCACTACCATCCGGGAACATCATTAAATCTCCAGCACCCAATCCCAATCCACTTCGGTGGGTTAATAAATCACGTATAGTAAATGCATCTGTAACATAGGGATCATACATTTTAAATTCAGGAATATAATTTGTTACTCTATCGTCCCATTTAATTTTTCCTTCCTCTACTAATATGCCCAATGCAGCAGCAGTCATCGCTTTACTGTTGGAGGCAATTCCAAAAAGAGTATTTTCGTCTACCTTTTTGCCAGTATTAATATTAGACACTCCATAACCTTTAGCATGTATCAATTTCCCGTCCTTCACAACACCTACCGCAATACCAGGCACATTAAAAGTTTTTAAAACCAATTCTGTCAAAGAATCAACTTGCTGACTGCTTATATTTTGAGATTGAGCAAATAAATTGTTTGAAAAAGTAGTTTCTACGATGGTAGTTACCAATAACAAAATGAAAATTTTTTTCATGTTTATTTTTTGAGTTTTTATATAAAATGGATCTCTATTTTTTTAATCTTCGTCTTCCTCATCTGCAATAATCCAAATTGCTTTTCTTTTATTAGGTTGTAGCCAATTTAAATATTGTAACATATCCGATTCGGCAATTGCAACGCATCCAGCAGTAGGGGTATATTTTTCATCAGCTACATGAAAGAAAATAGCACTTCCCTTTCCTTTGACAACAGGATGGGTGTTATACTCTATCACCATGCAATATTTATAATAAATATTTTTTAATAATAAATTTTCAAACGATTTAGCTGTGGTAGCTCCCCTAATATATTTGTTATAATCATCTGAATTTGGGTCATCAATCCACTTGTCTTCGGAAGTAGTTTGCGTAAATGGAAGCTTTGATTTTATGCTTGAGTCATAACTAAACAATTTGCCAAGTTCATAAAATCCAACCGGTGTACAGCCATCTCCTTCTTTTTTCGCCATCTCATAAATAAGACCGTTGCGACCAATGCTTGCTTTTACTGGAGGAAGTTTTAATTTCCAAACTCCGTTTTCTTTTTCAACGCCTGCAATTTTGATATCTTGGAAGCGCTCTCTAAACACCACCAACATTTGGTCAGTATTGTCCATGACTTTTGCAGCATTGCTTGAGGGGTGATTCCAATTGTATAAAAAAGACTCAATGGTATAAGCGGAATTGCTTTCGTCCTGTGCATTTAAGGTGATGCTAGAACAGACAATACAAAATAGAATAAAATATTTTTTCAATGGGATAGGCTTGATGATTTGAAATTAAGAAAATATTCTCGTGTCTACACTTAAAATTGAGAAAACTTTCAAATATGACTTTATGTTTTTATTGTTCAACTTAGATTAGTTTTAGCATGTTAGGAATTTGATTAAAATATTGAATAGAATCGAAAGTATAAATACGCTCTATTGCAATACACATGATGACTATTTTGGTTTTAATGCTTGAGTAATTCAGCTTAAGTATAAATCAAAATATTATGAATAAAAAAATCATCGCAACTAGCATGCTCTTTGTTATTGGAATCGCCTTTTTTTATAGTTGTACCAAGTCATTAGATGCACCAATTGCTTCTACAGTTTCAGTAGCCGATTCAAAACAGTTGGCGGGAGATCCTGCATTTATTGGTTTGTACGATGCACTAAATCATTTCGATCCACATTATTTACAGTTAGTATCCAAGGATCAAAGAACTACCGAAGAGATTGTAAGCTCGGGTAAATTATTATTTGAAAAACTAAATGCGAGTCCCAATAGTTTGACAATACAACAGCAGCTGGTGGATTTTTATAAATTAAAATCAGTTGATGAACTCAACTATTTTTCAAATCAAATTTTAACCAACACTATTTTGATAAAGCAAAAATATTTTTCTACGAATGGCGCTTACTCGAATGAGCAAGTGATATTATTTTTAAAAGCTAGGTCCTTGTACGCAAAAAATAAAATGGATTCGGTGAATAACAATACGAATAAAATAAAGTCAAGCAGTATGTATGATGATTATGTATTGAATCCAGAAGCCCCTGCTTTTCAATTTTTTGCCGAAATGGATTTAGAAGATGTTGATGCTGGTGGAGGAGGTTGTTCGGATGCATGTTGTTTAGAATATGTAAGCTGCAATCAAAAAGCTGCCAAAAACTTTCTAGGCAACTCGGTTAATATTGGGACTTCCTTGGCAACAGGTGCGGGCATAACAGGTGCAGGTATCGCGTCCCTGGTTCCTGTAGTTGGTACTGTTGCCGGAGCTTCAGTGGGCGTATCTATAGGTTCATATTTTGGACTTGTCATCGCTAGACAAATGTTTTCGTCAGATTTATATACTTGCACTTTAGATTATAAAGCCTGTGTACTAAGAAGAAATGGTCATTAATTAAACCCTTATATATGAATGAATCTAACCCAACCCCTACAGCCAACATCACTGATTTCCCTAAAAAGTATCTGTATTTAACATTAGTCCTGTTGTTGCTCGTTCAATTATACAATCTGCAACCACTATCGTCTTTTAAAACAGGAACCATTGAGTATACGCTTCACTTTTATTTAATGGGTATTATTTTTTGGCTATTTGCAGCCCTACTTTTTATTACGGCAAGGACCTATTATTTAAATACCAATAAATACTATCGGATTCCCGCAGCAATATTTTTATTGTTGGGAATTGCGCTTTTGATACTTCCATTTTTCATCTATAATCAAGTGGTAGGATTAGATGCTTCCATTCAAATATTAGACCAAAAAGCAGATAGTCTTCGTAAAATAGGCAAGTAACTATTCAATTTAAGTTAAGGGCGGGGCATTCATTGTGGGTGCTCCGCTTTTTTGTTTATTAAATACGGAATATGGGACCGTTATATGATATTCTTTAAACCTTGTGCCTTGTATTTTGTTAACTTGCATAACTATGATAGGGCATCGTTTTGTAAATTTTATTCCAGGAGAAAACTCAAAAACCAAGTTTGAGCAAATGCTTGATATTTTCACGCAGTTGCTTAACTATACGAGTGGGGACGCAAGTGAGGCATTGGATTGGATGAATCAATTGGATCGAACCCATAAATTTACCGATGATGATTATGGAGTGGGTGATTTTATAGAGGATTTAAAGCAAAATGGCTATTTAAAAGAAAATCCTCAGGATGGAAGATTTGCAATTACTGCAAAAACGGAACAAACCATTCGTCAAAAAAGCTTAGAAGAAATTTTCGGTAAATTAAAGAAAGCCAAACAGGGTAACCATAGCACTACCAAGGCTGGACCTAGTGGAGATATTAATTCTGATACAAGATCATTTCAGTTTGGAGATTTAATGGAGCAGATTGATTTTACAGAGAGTATTAAAAATGCTCAAATCAATAGAGGTGTCGATTCCTTCTCCATGCATGAGGATGATTTAGTCATTAGAGAGGCTGATTTTAAAACACAGACTTCGACTGTGTTAATGATTGATATTTCTCATTCCATGATTTTATACGGAGAGGATAGAATTACGCCTGCTAAAAAAGTGGCGATGGCATTATGTGAATTAATCACAAAAAAATATCCAAAAGATACTATTGATATTGTCGTGTTTGGAAATGATGCTTGGCAGGTTGAAATCAAAGACCTACCATATTTACAAGTAGGACCTTATCATACCAATACGGTTGCTGGGCTTGAATTAGCCATGGATATATTGCGTAGACGCAAGACAGCCAACAAGCAAATATTTATGATTACCGATGGTAAACCAACCTGCTTGAAGATTGGCGGTAAGTATTATAAAAATAGTTTTGGATTAGATCGAAAAGTAGTGAATCGTTGTATTAACCTTGCTGCACAATGCAAGAAATTAAAAATTCCAATTACTACATTCATGATTGCATCCGATCCTTACTTACAAAAATTTGTAGAAGAATTTACTGAGATGAATAATGGCAAAGCCTATTTTGCTTCACTTGACAATTTAGGTAGTTTTATATTTAATGATTTTGAAAGTGGTAAAAGAAAAACAGTATATTAATTATGAGTAAGAAAATAGATATCCAAAAAATTTTAACACTAGGCGATTTAAAAAAATCGGGTTATCAACCTAAATCAATCAAAGATGAAGTGCGTGATAATTTAATCGCTAGTATTCAAAATAAAGAAAATGCATTTGAAGGTATCTTAGGTTATGAGGATACGGTTATCCCTGACGTAGAAAGAGCTTTATTAAGTAGACATAATATTTTGTTTTTAGGATTGCGTGGTCAAGCTAAAACAAGAATGGCGCGCCAAATGGTGGATTTATTAGATGAATATATCCCAACAGTAGCAGGCTCGGAAGTAAATGATGATCCTTTACAACCCCTTAGTAGGTTTGCCGTAGATCTTATTGCCGAACATGGCGATAATACCCCAATTCATTGGGTGCACAAGACTGCACGTTATGGAGAAAAATTAGCAACACCCGATGTAAGTGTTTCAGATTTAATCGGAGACATTGATCCCATTAAAGCTGCTAATTTAAAATTGAGTTTTGCAGATGAGAAAGTGATTCACTACGGAATTATTCCAAGAAGCAATAGAGGCATTTTTGTGATAAATGAATTGCCCGATTTGCAAGCAAGAATTCAGGTATCCTTATTTAATATTTTGCAAGAAGGGGATATTCAAATTAGAGGATTTAAGTTGCGCATGCCTTTAGATATTTTATTTGTGTTTACTGCTAACCCAGAAGATTACACGAATAGAGGAAGTATTGTAACACCATTAAAAGATAGAATTGAAAGTCAAATTTTAACACACTATCCAAAAAGTATCGAAACCTCTTTAGCGATTACCGAACAAGAAGCTAATATTTTACCTGCACAAAAAGATAAAGTAGAAGTAAGTGATTTAGTAAAGCGATTAATTGAGCAGGTTTCATTTGAAGCAAGAACCAACGAATTTGTAGATAAAAAAAGTGGAGTGAGTGCGCGTCTAACCATTGCTGCGTATGAGGCTGCGGTGAGTAGTGCAGAAAGAAGAGCTATTATTCATAACGAAAAACATACGCAAATTTGGATCAGTGATTTGTCAGGAATCATTCCTGCTATTACTGGAAAAATTGAATTGGTATATGAAGGGGAGCAAGAAGGACCTTATGAAGTTGCTTTGAATTTATTAAATAAATCAATCCGTACTTTATTTGTTTCTTATTTCCCTAATCCCGATGAATTAAAGAAAAAGAAACCAGTAAAAAAATCTGCAGCACAATCTGCTGAAGCAAAGCAACCCGAAAATCCATATGCATTAATTACTAAATGGTTTGATGCCGGTAATCATTTGGATTTATTATTGGACATGAAGGATGATGAAAAAGTTATTGCATTGTATAAAGTGGATGGTTTATTTGGGATTGTGAAAAAACATTTTCCGCAAGCCGATGATAAACAATCAGCATTATTAATGGAATTTGTATTGCATGGTCTTTCCGCTTATTCATTAATTAGTAAAAAAATGATTGATGGTAAGATTGAGTTTAAAGACTTAATGGGCAGTATGATGAATCTGGGTTCAATGAACTTTGAGGAAGATGATTTTAACGACTACGCATAACAGTTTATTAATTTTTATAATTTAATTTACAAAAAAAGGCCGGTATTTTACCGGCCTTTTTTTGGCTAGAAACTTCCAATCTACTACCTTTGTTCCATCATCAAGAACCCTTTAGTGGGTACCAACCGAGAGAGTTTAACTCCGCGGTGGTAAAATCGATGAGGTCATTAATGTCAAAATAAAAAAACTATGTTTCTACAGCATTCTACCCCCGTAACTCCCGATTTAACTGCCGTATCTAATTCCTCAGCTGATTTTGATTTAATTATTAAGTCTAAAACAAAAGATACGATAAAGGGTCAGTTAAAGTTTACCTATTTGAATCAATCTTTTGAAGCGCAAATTCAAATTTCTGCAAGTACTATACAAGTAACATTACAATATCCATTTGAGGGAATTATTGCATCAACTCCAAAATTACAAGAGGATCAAATTCAGGAGCAGCCTTATTTAAATAATGGAGCGCTTAGCAAACAAGGGTATCAAAATATTATCTGGTTACAATTGGATATTATTCATTTGTACAATTTAATTCGTTTTAAACCCAATGCCATTGTTGATTTATATCGAGAAAGTTTTGAATTTGCAAAAAAGCAAGACAGCTCAATGGTGTATGGTCATATTCCAACGGGGGGTCCTATCTCAACAATTGCCGCTAACGCCTTAGTTCAAAAAATGAAAAGAAAACATAAGTATGTTTATGGAAATCCATTGAACTTATTAAGTAGTATTCAACAAATCATCAACAGCTATCCTCCACATTTCCTTTCAGCACAACATTCCTTTAAAGAGCAAGCGGCTATTTTATTCCATTAGTGTAAAAGTGCATTTTTTTTCAAAAAAGTAAAGGCATTTTAATTAACTTACTTCAAAATTTAAAATATGCGTAAACTCTTGTTTTGCTTTTTAGTGTTGGCTTTGAGCGTTATTCAATTAAATGCTCAGTCCATCCCTACTCCTAAAGAACATTTTGGTTTTAATATTGGAGACAATTATCATTTAGCAACCTTTACTCAAACGGAAGCTTATTTCAAAAAAGTAGCAGCAGCTTCAAATAAAGTAAAGTTGCAAGTAATAGGTAAAACTGAAGAAGGTCGTAATCAATACATGATGATTGTTTCTGATCCTAGTAATATCAGACAGCTAGCTAAATACAAATCTATTTCACAAAAATTAGCAAGAGCCGAAAACCTATCGGATGCCGAAGCAAAGCAATTAGCAAAAGAAGGTAAGTCAGTAGTGTGGATTGATGGTGGTTTGCACGCAACAGAGGTTACGGGTATTCATCAGTTGATTCAAACACTATATACTGTTTTAACAAGAGATGATGAAGAGACGAAAAATATTTTAAAGTCAACCATTATTTTATTTGTACACGCCAATCCTGATGGACAAGAACTTGTTTCAAATTGGTATATGCGCAATGCAGATACTTTAAAAAGATCAACAAGTGATATTCCTCGTTTGTATGAAAAATATATTGGTCACGATAATAATCGCGATTTTTTCATGTTAAACATGAGCGAATCTAAAAACATGAGTCGTCAATTGTATATTGAATGGATGCCACAAATTTTATACAATCACCATCAAACAGGTCCTCCAGGAACTGTAGTGGCTGGCCCTCCTTATCGTGATCCATTTAACTATGTTTATGATCCTTTATTGGTTACGGGTATTGATGCGGTGGGTGCTGCAATGAGTAGTCGTTTAAATGCAGAAGGGAAACCTGGTTATACCATGAAGAGTGGTTCAGTATATTCAACTTGGTGGAATGGAGGATTAAGAACCGCGGCCTACTATCATAATATCATTGGCTTATTAACAGAGATTATTGGTAATCCAACGCCAAGCACTATTCCATTAGTGCCTCAAAGATTAATTCCAAATAGTGCTACGCCATATCCTATTGAGCCACAAAAATGGTATTTTAAAAATTCAATTGATTATTCTGTTTCATTAAACTATGCTGTTTTAAATTATGCATCAAGGTATAAGGATGAGCTTTTGTATAATATTTATACCATGGGTAAACATAGTATCGAAGCAGGAAGTAAGGACAGCTGGACCAAGTCTCCAAAGAAAGTTGAATTACTTGCAGATGCATTTAAAGCCGATAAAAAAGAATCTCGATCAGACACACTGCCTGTTGAATATTTCAATAAGGTGTATAAGAATAAAGAATTAAGAGATCCAAGAGGATATATTGTAACTGCAAATCAAACTACGACCGCAACTTCATTTATAAATATTTTAATTAACAGCGGTATTCAAGTTCAAAAAGCAACTAGTAATTTTTCTGTAGCAGGAAAGGCATATCCTGCCGGCTCTTATATTGTTAAAACGAATCAAGCATTTAGACCGCATGTATTAGATATGTTTGAGCCACAGGATCATCCTAATGATTTTCAATATCCAGGTGGTCCTCCAGTGCGCCCTTATGATGCAGCAGGTTGGACACCAGCATTTACGATGGGTATTCAATTTGATAGAATCTTAGAGGACTTTAATGGTCCTTTTGAAACGATTGCTTATGGCGATGTACAACAACCAAAAGGCAATACAAATGTGGACACTAAACAAATTGCTGGTTATACTTTCTCTATAAAAGACAATGCTGCTTATGTAGTTGTAAATGATTTATTAAAAGAGGGAATAGAAGTATTAAAAAATAAAGAAAATTATTTTGTTGCAAGCAATGCAAAAGCTGAGTCCATTATTAAAGCAGCAACTACTAATAATGGTGTTTCATTTAATGCAGTAAATAATAAACCAAATGATATCACAAATAAAGTAGAGCCATTGCGTATTGCTTTATGGGATAAATATGGTGGGTCTATTTCATCAGGTTGGGTTAGATGGATTTTTGAGCAATACCATTTTCCTTTTAATTTAACTTATGCTAAAGAAATTGATGCGGCTAACTTAAATAGCAAGTATGATGTAATTGTTTTTGTAGAAGGGGCAATTCCAGCATTGGTTGCGACACCATCAACTTGGGAAGAAAAAGAACCAAAGGAAGATGAAATACCTGCAGAATTTCAAGCGCATATTGGAAAAATTACTGCACAAAAATCAATTCCTGCTTTACAAAAATTCTTGAATAATGGTGGACGTATCATAACGATTGGATCAAGCGCGAACCTTGCATACCATTTAAATTTACCGGTAAAAAATGCATTGGTTGAAATGGTTGCTGGTAAAGAAAAAGCATTGCCAGGTGAAAAATTTTATATTCCAGGAAGTGTAATGGAAGTGGATGTTGACAATAATTATGCACCTAACTGGGGAATGAACAATAAAGCAGATGTTTACTTTAGTGCTAGCCCTGTATTTAAATTAGCACCTGAAGCCATTGCTCAAAAAGAAGTAACTCCATTAGCTTGGTATGCATCTGCAACAACACTAAGAAGTGGTTGGGCATTTGGACAAGCTTATTTACAAGATGGTGTTGCTGCTTTTGAAGCCAATGTGGGTAAAGGAAAATTATATGTGTATGGACCAGAAATTACTTTCCGTGGTCAAACACATGGTACTTACAAAATGTTATTTAATCAGTTGTATAAATAACATAAATGTTGATTAATAAAAAAAGGCGAACCATTTGGTTCGCCTTTTTTTATTTGAATTATTTATCCAATAATTTAAATAACAGTTTTACTTTCCTACTATTTTATATTTTAAAACATTTCCATCTACAAATTCTTCGTAGTAAATATGTTCTGGAGTAACATATAATTTTTTACCATTCACAATCACAATCATAGTCTGACTTGGTAATTGTAAAACAATATCGCCTACGCTTGGAGTGTAAATAGTAGCTGGCTGTGTGTTTGTATTTGGTGCTACAGTGTTAATAGTAGTTCCATTATTGTTTTCTTTAACACTATCTGTATTTAATACACCATCTTTTCCTTGTACAATATATTTTACTTTTCCGTCAGTACCCATTACCTCTTTATAATAGGTACCAAGGTATTCATATAATTTTTGATCATTTACTACAATTGGTTTAGCATCTTTTGGAATGCTTGGTACTTCAGCACCAACTGGAGGAACAACCACTTGATATTTTTTGTCCTCAGTTGGTTTGTAAAATACACCACTGTAATAATAGTAAGGATAACCACCCCAATTAAAACCCCAATAACCTCTAGGTAAAAAACCAAGCGTTAAACCAAATGGAGGTGCTACTAATCCATAATAATCACCATAAGCAGCATAAAACAAACCATCAACAAAAAAATAAGGGAATCCTCCAAAACTCAAACGAAGGTATGAGGAAGGTAAGCGATAAATTCCACCATATGGTAAAATGCGCGCACTGTATCCAAACCCACCACCTACACGGACTCCACTATAATGTGATGAAAATCCGCCACCAAAATGACCGCCAAATCCACCTCTACCTCTCTGAGCATTACTAACCAAAGAAGTTAGTGCAAAAGCAACCAATATTAATAAGGTTGCTACAAAACGAGTATTCTTTTTCATAACAATAAAGTTTTTATATACAATTAGACTACAAAGTAACGAATAAGATTAATTCATACTTACTTAAAATTTCCTTAAAGTAGTTAAGCTTATCACAATGTGCAGATCGTATTTTTGAAATAAAATAATTGTAGCTTTATAAAAATTAAAAAAATGAGTGTATTTTGTTTTTCCAATAATCAAATTCAAGAGATTACTACTGCTGGTGTACCAGTTACCGATTTATTAGTGCAAAGAGGCTATGGAATTTTTGATTTTTTAAGAGTTGCAAAAGACAAGCCACTTTTTATTGAAGCACATTTGGATCGTTTTTTTACTTCTGCCGAAATAATGCGATTGAATATTCCTCAAACTAGAGAAGACATAAAAAATATTGTAGGGGAGCTAATTGAAAAAAATAAAATGGACTATTCTGGTATTCGTATGATTATTGCGGGGGGAGATGCGCCAGATGGGTACACTATTGAGCAACCTCATTTAATTGTTATACAAGCACCGTTGGCTGAACCAATTTTAACTTTACCAACTACAGGTATTAAATTGGCTTCTTATAATTATCAGCGCCAAATACCTGAAGTAAAAACCACAGACTACCTAATGGCTGTTTGGTTACAGCCTTGGATGAAGGAACAGGGTGCTGACGATATTTTATACCATCATAATGGTGTGGTGAGTGAGTGCCCTAGATCCAATTTCTTCATAGTTACCAAAGACAATGTTTTGGTAACTGCCGAAAAAAACATGTTAAAAGGAGTGACCAGAAAAAATATACTTGCTGTTTGCAAGGCAAATGGAATAAAAGTTGAAACACGCGATTTACTTTTAAGTGAAGTTGCAACAGCCAAAGAAGCTTTCATCACTAGTTCCACCAAGCGCATTATTCCAGTTCATCAAATTGATGATATTGAGTTGATTCCCAATTACGATAATTCATTGGCTAAAACAATTTATGATCTATTGGTTGAACTTGAAAACTAGGGTAAAACAAGGTTTTAGGCGCTCATTTCAATAATTGGGGGCTGTATTTTCATATAATTTATTGGTTATCAATATTTTATATAAAATTTATTTATTATAATTTACTTTAAGTACTTTATAATCAGTATTTTATATAAATAAATGTTTAATAATATAAACTCAATTCTCCTTAATTCTTCAACATCAAAAAATAGTTAATGATTTGTTAAGGGTTTATAAGGTTTATTAACAAGTTTTAGTTTAATTTCGCACTTTAAATATCATAAACAAATACCTTACAAAATGAAAAGTGTTTTAAAACAAGCTTTGTCTGTGTTGTTGGTTATTTTAATCTCAGTAATTAAAGTAAACGCACAAGAAACAACAGCCGAAATACAAGGTTTAATCACTGTAGGAAATGCAGGTATTGCAGGTGCAAACATTACTGCAATTCACCAACCAACAGGAACTAAGTATGTAACTACCAGCCGTAACGATGGTAGATATAACTTATCAAACTTAAAAATTGGTGGTCCTTACTTGTTAGAAGTAACATACGTAGGATTAAAAACTGAAAAACAAGACGACATCACTTTGTTGTTAGGTCAAACATTCAAAGCAAACTTTGCAATGCGTGAAACAAGCAGCACTTTGAAAGAAGTAGTTGTTTCTTCAAACAAGCAAGACAAAATTTTTAACAACGCACGTACAGGTTCTCAAGAAACTTTTAATAGAAATCAAATCACGAGTTTGCCTACTATTTCTCGTTCTTATAAAGACATCATCAAATTAACTCCAACTTACGTTGGTGGATCGTTTGGTGGTCAAAGTTCTCAATTGAACAACATCACTATTGATGGTGCTAACTTTAACAACTCATTCGGTTTAGCTGGTGATATCGGTGGTCAAACTGGCCAAAACGCAGTTTCATTAGATGCGATTGAGCAAATTCAAGTAAACACTTCTCCATTTGATGTTAAGAATGGTGGTTTCGTAGGTGGTGGTGTAAACTCAGTTTCAAGAAGTGGTACAAACACTTACTCTGGATCTGTTTACCAATACTTCAAAAATAAAGATTGGCAAGGTTATGATGTAAATGGTGCTCCATATACCATCACAGTACCTAAGCAAGATTATAGCTATGACTTAAAAGGTTTCACTGCTAGCGGTGCAATCATCAAGAATAAATTATTCTTGTTTGTAAACGGTGAGCAAGAAGCAACTACAACTCCAGGCACTACTTGGTCAGCTTCTACTGCAAGCAACCCAGCAAATGGTACTACTATTTCTGCTGCTAATGCGGATTCATTAAATAAGTTAGTTGATTTCTTAAAATCAAAATATAACTACGATCCAGGTGCTTACCAAGGATACTCTTATGTATCTTCTTCAAAGCGTTTAACAATGAAATTGGATTGGAATATTGATGCAAACAATACTTTCACTTTCAAATACAACTACTTAAAATCAGCTAGCCAAATTCCACCATCAAACAGTGGATCAGTTTCAACAAGACAAGCAAGTGCAACTGCATTGCCTTTCTTTGGTGCAGGGTATGAAATTAACAATAACGCAAATGTATTTATTGCTGAGCTGAACACTAAGTTGAGCAACAGAATGAACAATAAATTACAAGTTGGTTACACTGCATTAAGAGATTTCAGAAATGCATTAACTAGCAAAGAATTTCCAATGGTGGATATCTTAGATGGTAACGGTAAACCGTTTACTTCATTCGGATATGAATTATATACTTACGGAAACAAATTGAACACGGACGTTTATCAATTAAATGATAACTTATCTATTTATGCTGGTAAGCATGAAATTAGTGTTGGTCTTCAGTCTTCATTTAAGAAATACTTAAACGGTTTCTCTCCAAACTATGAGGGTGTATACCGTTTTAATAGCTTGAATGATTTCATTAACTCTGCAAATGGTGTTGGTACTAAAGCTGCTGTATATAACTTATCTTATACATTAGGTGGTGGTGCGTTCCCATTGGTAGGTCCTAAAGATTTTGAAGCTGGTGTTTATGCACAAGATAAATACAGAGCTACTGATAAATTAACAATCACTTATGGTATCCGCTTAGATTACAGCAAGTTCTACAACACTTTCTTGTATAACCCAGTTGTAGATACTTTAACTCGTTTCTACCAAGGAATCCACGCGAATACAGGTGCTGCTCCAAACTTAGCAGTTCAAGTATCACCAAGAATTGGATTTAACTATGATGCAAATGGTGATCAAACTTTACAAATTCGTGGTGGTGCCGGCTTATTCCAAGGTGCTCCCCCATTTGTATGGATCTCAAACCAAGCATCTAACTCAGGTATGGCATTGTTTGGATCTTTTTCTAACACAAATACAAACGTATTTAATCCAGATGTAAATGCTTACAGACCAGCTGCTACTGCTGGTTTAAGTTCATCTTATTCAATCAACGTAACAGATCCTAACTATAAATTCCCTCAAGTATTTAAATCTACTTTAGCTGCAGATAAAAAATTAGGAAATGGTTGGACAGTAACTGTTGAAGGAACTTATACTAAACAATTTAATGCTTCTGTTTTTGAAAACATTGCATTGCCTAATACAGGTTTAGTTAAATTATCTGATGGTCGTTGGAGATTCCCTTACACTTCTACTTATCCTTTAGGTGGAAAGCAAATGGGTGGAACTACTGCTGCTACAGCTAATAATCCAACAATTGGTAACGCAATCTACATGACTAACTCTAGCGCTGGTTATGCTTGGACTGGAACATTACAAATTCAAAAAGTAACTAAAAACTTTATCTTCACTGCAGCTTATACAAGACAAGAAGCTAAAGATGCTGCAGTAAGTGGATCGACTGCTGCTACAATGTGGGGAACTAAAGCAACCTCTGATAATCCTAATGATTTTGTTATTGGAAACTCTAACAACTACATGCCTCACAGAATTATTGGTAGTGTTGTATATCACAAAGATTTCATCAAAGACCAAACTACATCAATTGGTATGGTATATGAAGGATCTCCAAACTATGCAACTTCATACACTGTACAAGGTGACGTTAATGGTGATGGACAAACTTCAAATGACTTAATGTTTGTTCCTGCAAACTCGTCTCAAATCAAATTGATTAACGCTAGTGGAGATACTCGTTCTCAAACTGAATTATGGAATCAATTAGATGCATTCATTTCAAACAATCCATATTTATTCAGCCGTCGTGGTCAATTTGCTGAAAGAAATGCATACATTTTACCTTGGACACATAAATTAGATTTAAACTTTACACAAGATGTAAGATTTACAGTGGGTAAAAACAAGCATACATTACGTTTTACTGCTGATATCTATAACTTCACTAACTTGTTGAACAAGGATTGGGGAGTATACTATGTACCAACAACAACAACACCATTGGTATTCCAAAAAATTGATACGGATGGTAAAACTCCTGTATACACATTCCCTTATATGGATGCGGTTAACAAAATCCCTTATACAAGAGCTTATAAGCCTAGCCCAAGTTTAGGTTCTCGTTACCAAATTCAATTAGGTGTTAGATACTTATTTAACTAGTATTTAAATTACTAATAGATATAAAAAAGCCCTTCCGATTGGAAGGGCTTTTTGTTTGTATGCATTCGATTTGAAAAACTAATATTGCGTTATAATGCCTTTACACGCATATTTTTAAATCTAACTACATCCCCATGTCCTAAGAAACCTAAGTGCCCCGTTTTATTTAACAATCCAGGATGTTCTTTATGGTCAATCGTACCATTTTTTGAAGCTAATGCATAATCACCATCTACGATTACAGTGCCGTTTAAAGTCACTTTAATCATAGTACCCTTAACGATAATCTCTTCGCTATTCCATTCTCCTGTTGGCTTTAAATAGCCTCTTTTAGCGGGTATAACGCCATATACAGATCCATGATACTGATAAGGCTGTAATTCAGCATACATAGGATGTTCACTATCTAATACCTGAACTTCCATTCCAACATAAGCAGCATCACCTTGTAAAGGAGCGTGAACACCTATTCCATTATTAGCGCCAGGGGTTAATTGAAATTCGAAACGATATACAAAATCACTGTATTCATTTTTAGTATACAAATTTCCTCCGGAACCTTTATCAGGTGTTACTACCAATGCTCCATCCTGAATTAAATAGCCAGCAGTGTTACCTGTCCATTCATTAATATTGGTACCATCAAATAATAAACTAAAACCTTCTTTAGTTTCTTGCTCATTTAATTTAATAGGTTCAGTAGGTGGTAGTTCACGTAAATAAATATTACGATATGAAACAAATGTGCCATGCGCTTGTAATTCAATTTGTTCTTTTGCAAATAAAGGAAGATTATGATCCCAATAATTTTCTAAAGGAATATTATCTGTTACCAAAATGCCATTTAAATAAACAGTTACACGATCTCCTCTCATGATAATATGAAAGTTATTCCATTCGCCAATATTATTGTCTGCTACTACTAATGGCTTACTTACATTCTTTTGATTATTATACAATCCGCCACTACCTACTTGCGCCCCAACTTCTCTTCGGCTGGTATCCCATATTTGAACCTGAGGAGTTCCTCTTAAATAAATACCTGCATCTCCTTTTGGTTGAATACGCCAATCAATAAACATTTCCATATCACCATATTGTTTAATGGTAGCCATGTTCTCCCCGTGCTCATTACCTGTAAAATTTAATAAACCATCTTGTACAATCCAGTCTTCACGCATTTTTTTATCAGCAATCACTTGTGCTGCTTGCAATTCCGTTGCACTCATCTTACTTCTTGCAATTGGATTGGCAACAAGCCCTTTCCAACCTGTTAAATCTTTTCCATTAAATAAAGAAACATAACCATAATCGTAAGGCATTTTTTTAAGATGTGCTTTTAAAGCGGGCACTAAAATAGCACTATCTTCCCCATGTATTAATGTAATCGCTTTTTCTAATGCATTGCGCACTTCAGTACCATAAAGTCTTACATCGTTTAATGCTAGTTTAGTTATCGCAGTTGCAGCATTTTGATTCACATCTCCATCTTCGAGAAATTTGGTTAAAAACATAAAGCTGCCAATGCCATTCACTTTACTAGCTTCCCAAATAATATTTTTCTTTTGAATTATATTTAATGGTTGCTCCATTCTTTTTTGAAGCGCTAATAATTGTTGCGCAGCAATCGGGCTTTTGGTAAAAGCTTTTCCTGGCCCTTCTTGATATTTAGGGGTAGCTAATGATAATCTATCCGCAACAAAAGCATTACTGCTTAATAATTTTAATTCTTCTTGAAATAAAATTTTAGCATATTCAGATTTTGCTTTTTTTAATTGTGATTCAAGAACCACAATGAATTTTTCTTTATTAACTGCATCTAATGAAACTTCGTTAACATAAGCATGTAATGCAAAGCTGGCTTGTGTTTTTGTACTTGTATCTTCTACTAATTGAAAAAATGCTTTCCAATCTGATTTTTTCCAATCCTTCATTGAAGACAATGCTTTGTAAGCCTCGTTGTTGTGCTGGTAGGGAAATACTGCTATTACTTCTTTAGGCGAAATATTGTTCTGAGAAAAAGCTGGTGCAACTACAAATGCAAAAAGAATAAGTAATGCAATTTTAATTTTATGATATTGTCTATTCATTTTATTTCTTTAAATATTTTATACTTGATATTTTTAAATAGTCCAAGGACCACGCATAGGAGGATTGATTAAATAATTTGCTTCGGTATCATTTATGAATTCCTCCTTAATAGGATCAAAATGTAGGGTCCTGCCTAATTGCAAAGCAATCTTTCCCATATTTATTAGGGTACATGATCTAAATCCATTTTGCTCATTTAATGCAAATGGAGTTCGGTATTTCACACTATCTAAAAAATTAGTTACTTGAGGTGCCGGATCAGGCATCATTGCTAACTTTTCTTTTAAATTAGGAATGGTACTTTTAAATCCTGCAAACAATTTTCCATTAGGCCCTTCCATGTAGGCTGCATTTGGATCTTTTGCCTCTCCATCTAAAATGATTTTACATCCATCCTAATAAGTATAGGTAATTTTTCTAAAAGTACCACAAGCATCAGGATGTTGCTGTTCAGCATCTACTTCTACTTTTATAGGACTGGTTTCATCTTTGCCTAAAAAATATTGAATAGGATCTAGATAATGTTGACCCATATCTCCTAATCCTCCTCCATCGTAATCCCAATAGCCTCTAAAGGTTTGATGTGTTCTGTGCACATGGTAAGGTTTATATGGCGCAGGTCCTAACCATCTATCGTAATCCAATTGTGCTGGTACTGCTTGTGGCTCTAAATTGGTTTTTCCGATCCAATAAAATTTCCAATCAAATCCAGTAGTCTTGCTTACGGTTACCGTTAGCGGCCAACCTAATAATCCGCTTTCTACTAATTTTTTAATGGGCTTTACAGTAGTGTTCATGCCATAAAAATTATCCTCGAACCTAAACCAAGTATTTAAACGAAACATCCTACCATATTGTGCAACGGCTTCTCTTACTTTTTTTCCTTCACCAATGGTTCTGGTCATTGGCTTTTCACACCAAATATCCTTACCGGCTTTTGCAGCTTCTACAGCCATTATCCCATGCCAATGTGGTGGAGTAGCAATATGTACAATATCTACTTCGGGTAAATTAATTAGTTCACGATGATCATGAAAGGTTTTAACCCCTCCTCCAATACTATCTGCAACTTCTTTTAAATGATTTTTATCAACGTCACAAATAGCCACTACTCTTGTTCCCGCATAAGGGATATGACCTCGACCCATTCCTCCAACGCCAATAATGCCTTTAGTGAGTTGGTCACTAGGCGCTAAAAATCCCCTTCCCAATACATGCCTTGGTACAATTGAAAAACCAGCTAACATTGTAGCGGTATTTTTTATAAATTTTCTCCTTGAATTATTTTTGGAATTCATTACAACTGATTTTAAATAATGATTAAGATTAGCTTTTGTGTGTACTAAATTTATTCAATTTTGTTTACATTTGATACGCCTACATTTTAATTTAAAAGAATTTATTTAGCCATGAGTGATTTACACTTACATCTTGAAGAACACATGCAAAGCAGTGATTTGTTAACAGATATCGTTATTGGTATGAGTGACGGATTAACTGTGCCTTTTGCTTTAGCAGCCGGATTAAGTGGTGCCGTAGATGGTCATGTGAATTTAATATGGATTGCTGGTATTGCAGAAGTAGCAGCAGGATCCATTGCGATGGGCTTGGGTGGATATTTGGCAGGCAAGACCGAACAAGATCATTATCAAAGTGAATTGAAAAAAGAATATTGGGAGTTAACGCATAAAAGAGAGGTTGAAATCCAGGAAGTGCGTGATGTTTTTTTAGGTTGGGGTTTAAGTGCAGCAACAGCCGAGGAAGCCACTCAAGAAATTATCAAGGATGATAAAAGATGGGTTGACTTTATGATGAAATTTGAATTAGGATTGGAGGAGCCTGATCCTAAGCGCGCGAGTAAGAGTGCATTAAATATTGGCTTGAGCTATATTGTTGGTGGTTTAATTCCTCTAACACCTTATTTTTTGGTTGACAATGCTTTAAAAGGCTTAGAAATATCTGTCATGATTACCTTGGTTTGTTTATTTGTATTTGGCTTCTTTAAAAGCAAAATGACAGGAATTAATCCTTGGTGGGGTGGCGTGAAAGTAATGTTAATAGGTGCTGCAGCAGCTACAACTGCATTTGCAATTGCAAAATTAATTCAAGCGTAATGGCTCATTCACCAAGCATGTTATTTATTTCCAACTTTAGTATAACTCAAATTAACTTGCTCTAAGTATTCAATTACTTCTTTTTCGTTTCTTAATTTGGATTTGGTTGAATTTAACCAATCAGCAGTAATGGTATTAACAGGGATAGCAGCTAAAACACTTGCCTTGTCTAAATCACGTAATGGAATAATTTTTCCTTCGTTATAAATGGCATAATCTTTTTTGGAATAAAAACTAGTTATACTTTTTCCTTGAATAGGATCATAAGGACTTGTTTTTGTCAATTGCTTTTGCATTAAAATTAATTGAAACATGCCTGCGTTTAATACTTTGTAATAGGCAGTACCATTACCTGTTACGTGATTTAATAAAACTGCAAAACTAGCAATAGGTTGCGTTAAATTATTTTTATTTAAAAATACAATGCTTTTAATTCCTTCATTTTCAACAGCAAGTTCCGTTCCTTCATTGTTTAGATAATGAATCTCATTGGTATATAAATTTAATTTTGCTTGATTAATTTTAGCTTTACCACCTCCAGTAAAAAATATGATTGCAGGATTCCATTTTTCATTCCAAAATGGAGTTCCTTCAATATCAGCATAACTTATAGATTTATTTTTACTTGAATTGGGATTTGCAGGATCATATACTTGCATATTTCCATCAAAATCGCGCACATCCATGTTTAATTGCTGTGCATTTACTTTTGAACATAATACTAATAATAAAACTGTAGTTAACAATTTATTGACAAAGAGTGATTTTTTCATTTTAATATTTTTTATATCGATTAATTATTGTTTCTGATCGCTAAACCTTTTCTTGCTCCGTTGTGTAATCCATTGTCAATGGTTAATGCGCCATTCACAAATATATATTTAAATCCTTTTGAAAACTGATGTGGGTTCTCGAAGGTAGCCATATCAGTTACTTCGTTTTCATCAAACACAACTATGTCAGCAATAAAACCTTCTTTTATCAAACCTCTTTGTTTGATATTGAATTTGTTGGCAGGCAAAGAGGTCATTCTTCGGATGGCTTCTTCTAATGACATTATTTTTTCTTCTCTCACATATTTGCCAAGCACTCTTGCATTGGTGCCATAAGCACGTGGATGCGGTCTGCTAACTCCCACAACCGCAATACCTGCATCACTTGCAGCCATGTTAAATGGGTAAGCCATTATATTTTTTACATCCTTATCACCCATGCCATGGTATACCATTTGTGCACCCCCTAATTCCATCATCTGCACAATCGTTTCTGCTTGCGCTAATGCATTGTCTTTGCCACCGCGTAATAAATTAATCTCTCTAATATTTTTTCCATTATAGTTGGTGTCTGCTTTAAAATTAGCAACATAAGCATAATCGAAATGTTTTAACCCTCTGCGCGTAATCATATCAATACTATACGCTTTTACTTTAGCACGAATCGCAGGATTTTTTAATCTAGCCAAAATAGAATCTTGCCCATCCGCCAAAACCCAATCAGGTAAAAGAATACCAAGATTGGTACTACTAGCGGTATAAGGATATTGATCAATGGTTACGTCAATGCCCTCTAGTCTTGCATTCTTTACCAGGTTTAAAGTTTCATCACTTCTTCCCCAATTGTTTTGACCGTTTACTTTAAAATGAGAAATTTCAACAGGTAGTTTTGCTTCTCTACCAATGGCAATTGCTTCATTCACTGCTTCAGCAACCTTATCTTCCTCATTACGAATATGAGATGCGTATACCCCACCATTTTTTGAAACTACTTTTGCAAGTCTCACCACTTCCTCGGTTGGAGCGAAAGTTCCAGGGATATAAATTAATCCGGTTGACATACCAACCGCACCTTCTTTCATTGCTTTATCTGCGATAGCTTCCATTTTTTGAAGTTCTTCCTCCGTTGCATGGCGGTTCGCTGTGCCCATTACTTGTTTGCGAATATTATTATGACCCATTAAGGCCGCTACATTTATGGAAACCCCTAAAGAATCGATATAGTCAAAATAGGTTTTCATATTATCTGCCGATCCTCCACAATTTCCTGTAATGACTGTTGTTACACCATCATAGATAAAATTAGTTGCCAGTGGATTTTTTACTTCGCTACCTTCAATATGGGCGTGTACATCAATAAAACCAGGTGCCACTATCAAACCCTTTGCATCAATCTCTTTTGTTGCTTTCCAATTGGTAAGATTCCCAATAGCTACTATTTTATTATTTACAATTGCAATATTTTTCAATTGCCAATTATTGCCTGTACCATCCATTAATTTTCCATTTCGAATAATATAATCTGCATTTTGTGCAAATAAGTATGGACTTAATAAAATGGCGAAGAGTGCCAAGCAATATTTCATAATTAAAGGTTGTACTATAAATTTACTAAATACAACTTATATTTTGAAAATAATACCGTACTTGGATAAAATAAATTACTTTATAAAATCATAAATAGCATCAGCAACAGCCTGAGGTGCTTCTTCATTGGGTACATGACCAACATTATCTAATACAACTACTTTGCTGTTTTGAATATCTTGATTAAATAATTTCGTGTTCTCCACTGAAATTAAGCCGTCCTCTCTCCCCCATAAAATGAGGGTTGGCGTTTTAATGGTTTTGATCCACGCTGTATTTTGAACAAATGGATGTTTAAATAAAGAAAGAGCTGCACTACGATTGCCCTCGCAAAGTAAAAGTTCATGATATCGAGTAACTGTTGCTTCCTGAATTAAACTTTTGTTGAAATAAACCCCCTCAATGCTTTTTTGTATCAAAAATTTAGGCGTTATATAAAGTAACAAATTATTGATCACAGGTATTTGTGCAATTTTAAATCCAAGGGAACCCTTTTCATTTTTCTTGGGATATCCACTTGCATCAATTAAAATTAGCTTGTTCACTTTTTTGGGATGGGCAACCGCAAAATGCCATGCAATGCCACCACCCAATGAGTTTCCTCCAATCATACAATGATTCACTTTTAACTTTATTAATAGCGAATCAATAACGGCGTTATAATTTTCATAATCATATTTATTTTCTGGATTCGGTCCCGTTAATCCAAACGCAGGCATATCTAAAGTAATGACACGCTTGTTTTCATAGCTATTTGTATTTAAAATAGAAATTACTTTTTCCCAGGTATGTAGGGATGAGGATGTCCCATGAATTAAAACAAGTGGTATCGTATCCAATGCATTACCCTCATCTCGATAGTGTACATTCATGCCCATCAAAGGCATAAATTTTGATTGTGCATTAGTATACTTTGTAACTAAAATATTTTTTGGAATATCCTTTTGTGCAAATACGGAAATGAATAGTATTAAAAAAGATACTATTCCAATAAAACTATACTTTATAATTTTCACGTTTTATTTATTAGGCTCTACAAAATAGTCTACCACAAACACCTTATCCATATGTGGTTTTAATACGGCCTGAAAAGCTTTGTGATCTGGGTTTTGTTGATAATCAGCTAAATCTTTTTCAGAGCTAAAAGTTAAGGTAAAGCAATGTGTGAATCCTTGATCCAAATGTTCGGGACTCATATTAATACCCCATTCCATTTTCTTTACCTGTGGTACTTTGCCATATAAAGCTGCAAAAGTTTTAGCTACATTTTCTACTTCTTTAGGAGTAGAACTTGGCTTGAAAGTAAATAATACAATATGTTTTAATTCGCCTACTCTGTTTTGTGCATGAAGGGCTGTTAAACTAATCGTAAATGCAAGTAAGAATAATATTTTTTTCATAAAATGGTTTTTATAATTTTTGATTTAAAATTTTTATAAGAAAATAATGGGATCATCACAAATGCGAAATCCTTCATTAAATGTATTCATAAATTCAACATCTTGCGCATCTAATGTAAAATTAACAGCGTCAAAGTTTTCCTGTAATCTTTCTCTTTGCGATGATTTTGGTATGGTCGAAACGCCTAATTGAATATTCCAGTTTAAAATGATCTGAGCAGGTGTTTTTTGGTATTTGTCACTAAGACCCTTTAGTCGCTCATCCGAAAACTTAATGCCACGTGTAATAGGTGAATAGGATTGCAATTGGATATTTGATTGCTTACAATAATCAAAGGTCGCTTGATCAAACATCCAAGGGGTAAACTCAATTTGATTGACTGCAGGAGTAATATTGCTGTAACTCGCTAATTCATTTAAAAAGGGAAGGGTATAATTAGCCACACCAATTGCTTTGGCGCGCCCTTCCTGATAAATGCGCTCCACTGCCCTCCAAGAATCCATTCTTCCTTCTTTTATAGGCCAATGAATTAAATATAAGTCTACATAATCCTGATTTAATAATTGTAAACTGGTATTAAATGCTTTAAGTGCTTGGTCGTAGCCGTGATCCGTATTATTTAGCTTAGTCGTTAAAAATATTTCTGCTCTATTTACTGCACTATTTTTTATGGCATTACCAATTTCCTTTTCATTTTCATACATGCTTGCTGTATCAATTAATCGATAGCCTATTTCAAGGGCAGTCTCTACGGCTTGCTCCGCTTGCTTTTGATACATGTCATAAACACCTAAGCCCAACAAGGGCATTGAAATACCGTTGTTGAGCTTAGTGCTTGGGATAATATTATTTGCCATTTATAAATTTACCATTTTTCTGCTCCCAATAATTTTTTTCCTAATTCTGATAAAATAGCTGTGTCGTATTTTGTTTGTTCCCAATTTCTTGGATCACCAGGAAATGCATATCCCTCTGGTGCAATGCGATGCTTCCATGAATTTACTCTCCATTCTTTTAATGCCTCATTGTCTTCCTCCGCTGGCATCATGGAAATGTATTGAGCAATACGAACTTTGTCTTCACTGTTATTGGCTCTAATACCGTGTGGTTCTAAACTATTAAATATTAATAAATCACCTGCTTCTAATTTTACTTTAGTTGGTGTAAATCCTGTGGTATCAGGCTTGTATCTATCGCGGTCTTCGGGTTGTGTTAATTTCCAAGTATCATAGGTTCTGAATAATTCAGGGATACATTGAAATCCACCCATATTTTCGTCGGTTTGATCAGCAAGTGCTAATACCCCTTGTACATTTACTGGTTTTGTTTCAGGATCATAATCCCAGTGAATAAATGCCTTGTATTCATGACCTGGACGAATTGGGAAATTTAAATTTGCTCTATCAAAAGTCACCCATAATTTTTCTGTACCCCAAATATCAACGAATGCATCATATACTCTTTGCATTTGTCGATTGTTCCATTGATGTTGGTTGTTATAGCACTCCACCATTCCTGTACCAGCCAATTCTTTCATTTTCATTTCGGCTCTAGGTGCAGTATACCAGGTTTCTTTATTATTAGGATCTTTTTCTTCAAACTCCCATAAAAATTGTGCGGTTGCTAAAGCTTGTTCACGGGGTACAGCGTTTTTAATAACAATGTAACCGTTGTGAATCCAAAATTGCCAGTCCTCCTCACTTAATACGCGAAGTGGTTTACCATTAGAACGGTCGTTTAATTTTTCGGCACTACTTTTTGCTGTAGAAGGATTTCCAGGAATATCCTTATGCGCATTACTATTAGGTGTTGCCATTGTGGGTGTCATGGTTGGGATCATGGTAGGCACCATACCTTTTTGTTCATTGTTCATAGCAAGCAATCTTTAAAATTTTGAATAGATGATTTTGATAGCATAAAAGTACAGCTCATTGAACTGCATATATTTTCCCTAAATTGGCCATTATTTGCTCTATATTGACATATTTTTAATAATTTGGTGTAAAGTCAGTTATTTTAGTATTAATGAAGCTTAGTTTAGAAAATATTAAACCCGACGAAGGCAGTTCCTTTAGAATCCTCCTTACGCCTAAATTAAATGAAATATACTACTGGCATTTTCATCCTGAAATTGAATTGGTATATGTTGAAGCGGACAAGGGTATTCGACATATTGGGGATCATATTAGTACTTATGAGGGGAGTGACTTGGCTTTAATTGGTTCTTATATCCCACATTTAAATTTTGATTATGGGGTTCAAACCACTGTAGAAACCGTAGTCGTGCAGTTTAGACAAAATTTTTATGAAGATGCATTTTATAAGCAACCCGAAATGCACTCGATCTATCAATTAATGGAACGCGCAGCAACGGGAATTGCATTTAATGGGGATACAAAAAAACAAGCCGGTGTTTTATTAAAAAAATTAACCCGCCAATCTCCGAAACTATCTTCTTTCGAACAATTAATGATATTAATACAAGTGTTTCAATTGCTTGCAGTAAGTGAGGAGTATACTTTATTAAACACGCGACCGATTGCTGCACATGCAGTAATTAAAGAACAGGAACGTATGCATATGATATACAAATTTGTAGAGACTAACTTTCAGCTGCCTATAAAAATAAGTGATATCGCTCATCAAGTAAATTTATCTGACGCAGCTTTTTGTAGGTATTTTAAAAAATCAACAAAATTAACTTACACCGAATTTGTAAATCAGTATCGAGTGAATCATGCGAAAAAATTATTAATGCAAAATGCGAATGTGACGGAAGCCTGCTATGACACTGGCTTTGAAAGCCTTTCCTACTTTAATAAAATATTTAAAAAGATTACAGGGGAGAATCCATCTGCCTTTAGAAAAAGGAAAGGGCTCGATTAATTTTAAGAAATTATTTTTCCATCTTCCATTTTAATGATGCGATGTGTTCTTTCCGCAAAGCTTGGATCATGCGTAACAATCAACAAAGTTTGATTGAATTCGTCTGAAAGTTGGTTAAAAATATCAAAAACCAAGTCGCTATTTTTTTTATCTAAATTACCGGTAGGCTCATCTCCCATTATAATATGCGGATCGTTTATTAATGCTCTTGCAATGGCTACTCTTTGCTTTTCCCCACCCGAAACATGGTTAGCTTGTTTTAAAGCTAAATGTTCAATCCCTAGTATTTTTAATTTTTCCATTGCACGATGTTCTACTTCTTCGGCACTGTATTTATTTAATTTTAAACCAGGCAACATTACATTTTTTAAAACATTAAACTCATTTAGTAAGTAGTGAAACTGAAATACAAATCCAATTTTTTCGTTTCTAATTTTTGCTAAAAAAGCTTCATTCTTCTTTGGCATCTCCACTCCATCAATGAATAAACCTCCGTCATAATCCGTGTCCATTGTGGATAAGACATATAGCAGCGTTGATTTTCCGCATCCCGATTTTCCAGTAAGTGAAACAAACTCTCCTTTATCAATACTAAAATTTACATTTTCCAATACCTGAATGGTTTCAGGATCATGGAAAAATTTATTAATATTTTTTGCTTCAAGTATTGTTTGACTCATGTTATTTTCCTCTAATAATTATGACTGGATCAATTTTGCTAGCTTTTCTTGCAGGAAACCATCCAGCAAAATAGGTAGTAAAAAATGAAAATGTAATTCCTATAAAATAAAATTTGGGGTTATAATTAATTGGGAAAGTTTTAATGGTGGGTAATGCAGCAGTGTTAAAAGGAATTTGATCAATGATAGCAGAAAGTCCAAACCCTAAACACAATCCAACTAGTCCTCCAAAAATTCCAATACTAATTGCGATATACATAAAAATATTTTTCACATCAATTCCTGAAAATCCAGTTGCTTTTAAAATGGCAATAGAATCCATTTTTTCAAAAATCATCATGTTTAAGATATTGTAAATACCAAATCCTGCTACAATCAATAAAGTAATACCTACCGAGTAAGATATTAAAGTTCGAATAGAACTTCCTGTTTCAAATTGTGCATTAGCAGTTTGAATATCTTCAGCATCAGTTTGAAAAAGTTGCTGGTATTCCTTTGCAATAGATGGAGCCTGTTTAATGTCTTTTAATTTAACTTGAATATCTGTGATATAGTCACTAGGCTGCGAAAGAATTTTTTGTACCGTTCCAACTGATGCAAAACTTTGCACATTATCTATATCTCTTAATCCGGATTGATAAATTCCCACTACTTTCAATTGAAATCTTTCGCCCTTGCTTGTAGTTATTTGAATTACATCACCAATATTTGACAATAGTTTTGCAGCCAAGCCTTTTCCTAATATAATTGAATTATTTACTTTATTTAAATCCTGTGATTTTCCGGCTGTGATATAATCATCAAAATGATATAATCTACTTTCTTCAATAGGATTAATGCCACTCATTGATCCTGTGATATCAATATTACCATCATTAAAAAATACTTGTGCAGTAATTTTTTGAGAATAACCTAATACCCTTTTGTCTTTTTTTATAGTTTCCATTATTGCAGCACTATTATAAATGGACTGTCTGCTTTCGTCCGACTTAATAGAGCTTATAAAATGATACGCACCTTTATAATTACTATCCAATTTAATAGGTTGATTAGCATTTGGTTTAATATCATTGTAAATTCGTACGTGAGGAATTCTGTTCACAATGAGCCCATCCAATAAATCGTTCATGCCAGACATAAAACTTAGCAGGGCAATAAACATAGTGATACTAAAAGTAACTCCAACTGCTGCAACTAAGGTTTGTTTCCATCTTGCAAGCAATAAGGATTTTGCAATATCAATTAAAAGCTTCTTCCTCATTGAATTGGTTTGATGATTTCGTCGTTTGTACTAATCCCATTTATTATTTCAACTTTTTCATAATCCATCAAACCTATTTTTACCTTTTGCATTGATTTATTTGCCAAAAGTACAAATTGATTATCTATTAGGTAACTTCGAGGAATAGTAATTGCTTTATCTTTTATTTCAATAATAATATTTGCTTCAGCACTTAAATTAGGAAATAAATGATCTGGTTGATTTAAATAAAATGCATCTATTTTAAATGACTTTGATTTTTCATTCATTAACGGGTAAATCTTTTCAACAGTGGCTTCAAATGTTTTGCCTTTGTAACTATCCATTGTTAAAATAACTTTTTGACCTAGATTTATTTTTGCAATATCATATTCATCAACTTGTAATTCAATATAAAATGAATTTGCATTTCCAATAGTAGCTACTGAACTTTGAGTGGTAGCCATTTCGCCTTCCTTTTTATTTAAACTATATACACGTCCATCTATATTGCTAGTAACGATATAATCATTTAAAGCGGTATTTGAAATAGCTGCTGATTTTTGAGTTTGCTTTGCTTGAAAGTCAATTTGTTTTTTTAAGTCATTTACTTTTAGTGTACTTGCATTAAAAGCACTCTGAGCATTTTTGAATGAAAGCTCTCTTTGATCTACATCATTTTGTGTTCCAATTTCATTAGCCCATAATTTTCTTTGTCTTTCAAGTAGAGATTTTTCGTTGTCTAATTTTAATTTAGCAACATCTAATTCACTTTTTGCTTGAATTAGTTTTTCATTATTAGATTGTTCAGAGGAATAATTGGCTAGTAATTTTGCATTTTCATAACCTAGTATTTGTGCAGTATTTGTTAATTGAAAAAGAGGCTGCCCTTTTTTAACAAGTTGCCCTTCTTTCACAAATACATTTTTTATAACTCCATTTACTTTTGTATATACTTCATATTGTGAACTACTTTTTATAGTTCCTGATGCATAAACTGAAGAAGTTATTTTTTCAATGGTTGGATGAATAGATTCCTGTTTTTTACCACAACTAAAAATCGCAATAGTAGCTAATACAAGGATACAAACCTTTGATTTTAATATATACATAGTAGTCCTATTTCTTAATTACAAAAATAACCTATTCACTAATCATCTTTGTCTTTAGTTTGTTTGATTTGTAAAAAAGCAGCTCTTTTTGGTGCAGGCACAATCGCCATTTCACCTTTTAAGCCTTTCCAAAGCACTTCGTTAAAATCATGTTCATTAATACTATCCTCTTTTTTGAAATTAAAGGCTTCGCTTTTTCTTTGCATTGCATTGATAGCTGTATTTTTTTCATTTAAATCCCATTGATTTGGTTTTGCTACAAAACCTTTATGCGAAGCCGTTTTATCAAAACATTTCCATAAGGTATTGGCAGCTGCAACATATTGACTCATGGGTTGCATGCCTAAAATCATCTCAATAGTCTTTAATACAGATGAGGTTGAATACATGGTATGATCCACAAATCCTGTTTTTACAAATCCGCCCGCGATATAAACAGGGCTTCGATGGGCATCTACATGATCTGGTCCGTCCTGCGCATCATCTTCAACAATAAAAACAACCGATTCATTCCATATTGGGCTTTTGCTCAAATACTCAACAAACATTCCAACAGCCAAATCATTATCTGCAACATGGGCATATGGAGATGGTCGGCCTAAACGCATCCCTTCGGTATGATCATTAATTAATCTTAAGGTATTTAATTGTGGCACTGCATTAATAGCTAATAAAGAATCGAAATCTCTTTTCCATTGCCCAACTCTAGTAGTATCTCTTACTTTTTGATCCCAACTTGTATAATACGTACAATAATGATTTTTCAATACAGGTAAATTAGGTTTGTAATCATCTGCAAACTCTCCATAAGTGCGATAACTTACCCCCGCTCTTTTTGCAAAATCCCAAATAAATCCATTTTTATTATTAGCAATTTCACGAGTTCCTTCTGCATCATAATTGCCCCCTCTACCACCATAACTCGTAACCCAGTTTTTTTCTAAATAGTCATTTGCATATCCCCCTAGTGTCCAATTATGACCATCGGCACTTACTTCACCATCTACATAAAAATTATCTAACAAAACAAATTCGTTGGCAAGTGCGTGTTGGTTAGGTGTAATTTTTCCGCCAAACAATGCTAAACTCGTATCTCCATTCCCTGCGCTAACATCTCCTAATATTTGGTCATAGGTTCTGTTTTCTTTCACAATATAAAATACATGTTTAATGGCTGAGGGCTGTCCAATTTTTTGTGGTATCACCGAACCTGCTTCGGCAAAAGAAGTATTTTCTTTTTCTTTGGTATAAGGTGTGTTTTCATACACTGCAGCTGCATATAAACCTAATTGTTTTTCAGAAGGAGTATTAATGATACTTAAAGTTCCTCTCATTAGTCCGCCAATATATTGATCCTCCTCAACTGATTTAATTAAACCTTGTTGAAAAGCCAATTGTGCACCTCGCTTATATGGATCAGGTCCTAGTGGATTTGGAAATGAACTAAATCCTTTTCCATTGGTAACATAAATTTTTCCATGTGCTGTTTTCACTGCTGTTGGATACCAGCCTACTGGAATAAATCCCTTTGAGCGGCTTTCTAATTTTTTGCTTATATCAAAAACGGCTAAATAATTATTGTCAGCATTAGCTATGTATAAAGTTTTTTCATCCTCACTTAATGCAACGCCATTGGTGCTAGAACCTGCAGGGGCATTAGGATACAGAGCAGTATTCAAAACTTCTACTTCTTTATAAACAGCAAGATCCACTACGGAAACAGTATTGTCTTCGGCATTTGAAACGTATAATAATTTGCCATTTTTTGTAAGACAAATATCATTTGGATGTACACCTACACTAATTTCTTTTGTGATTTGATTCGTAGCAGTGCTAAACACCATTATTTTTTTTCCACCCCAACAACTTATGTATAATTCATTTTTTATAGGAGACAAAGCACAGGTATATGCTTCAGCAGCAAGAAAAGTTTTTTGTATAACTTTCTTGGTTGATAAATTAATAGTGTATAAAGCATTATCATCTTTTGTAACTACATATAGTTTTTGATGTGTTTCATCAATACACATGCCCGCTGGAGAAATTTTATTAGGCCATTTGTCACCTAATTTAATAGAGTCAATTAATTTAAATTTTTGATTTGTAATGGAGTATTGTAAAATCCAATTATCATTTCCACCCGATACAAATAATGATTTTTCATCAGGACTAAAAACAATGCCTAACCATGATTTATCAATTGTTATGGTGTCAGCAATTTTTTCATTTACTAAATCAATTAATTGCAAAGATTGTTTGCTTTGACCATTATTGGTCACCGCCATTAATTTTTTTGATTTAGAAATAGCCATGTTTAACGGCAAATCACCTAATGGTAAACTTTTACCTGCAGGACTTAATTTCCAACCGTTGGGTAATTGTATTTTATTACTTGTGTTGTTATTTGATTGAGCAGCTACCCATAAAGCTTGTAGCAAAATGATGCAACAAAGAATCGATTTTTTCATAGTAACAATTTGTTACTACAAGGTACTGATTTTACGGAATTGAATTTTTTGTGTGGCATCAATTTTTAGCCAAATAAAAGTGCCGCAGAATACAATGATGCCAATATATAAAACCGGCAAATAATATCCATATGCGTTTGCTAAATATCCAAAGACTACTGTGCTCAAATAAGCACCCAGTAAGCCTGCTGAGTTCATTGCTCCTGATACCGTTCCGCTTTTTGTGCCACCCATATCCATGGCAACTGCCCAAGCCACAGGTGCTGTCACATCCATAAATGCCATGCCAATCCCAAGTAAAATGATGCAGGTTAAATTATCATTAACTATGGATGCGGTCATGATGCATATACCTGCAACAAAAAGTCCAACCATGGGTACTATGCGACGTCCCCATTTTTTACCCCATCTTAAACAGGCTATATCACTAAGCCAACCTCCTGTAAAACAACCTAGGGCAGCTAATAAATAAGGAACTGATGAAGCCCAGATTAATTGATTTTCGGGTATTTGCCTTCCTTTTTGTAAATAGGTATGAAACCAGGATTGGAAAAAGTAAGCACCAATGGCATAACAGATATACATCATTAATAAAAACCACAAGTACTTATTTTGAAACCCTGACCAAAATGAAATTTTTTCATTTTCAATTTGCATGGGCAAATCTCTTTTGGCTAAGATTTCATCCAACTCTTCTTTATTAATATCCTTGCTTTGTGTAGGATCTTCCTTTTGCCAAAAAATAAAAAATAACACCCACACCAATCCGACAAAACCTAAAGTGTAAAATGAAACATGCCAACTATATTTTTGTTGAATTGGTAAAACAATAAAAGGAGTTAAAGCGGCACCCAATCTACTCGCACCCCAAATGGTTGCTTGCGCGCGTCCTCTTTCAAGTACTGGAAACCATTTAGCTAAAATTATTGAAGTGTTGGGATAAGCACCTGCTTCGCCAACACCAAATAAAAATCTTACGATTAGTAACATGATAAATCCTGTAGAAACTCCTGTTAGTATAGTAAAGAGCGACCACCAAATCACCACTCTAATTAAAATCTTCTTTCCTCCAAAACGATCACCCAGCCACCCTGTTGGCACTTCAAAACTTGCATAAGACAAAGTAAACATACCTAATATCCATCCCCATTTCACGGTACTAATATGCAAGTCATTCATGATATTGCTACTCGCAGACGATAGTGCTACTCTATCCAGAAAAGTAATCATGGATAGCAATGACAATACTAGTAATACTTGGTAGCGTTTTTTCATGCGTTTAAATTAAACAAAAACGCACAATTATTTTAGATATAGTGCAGCAATTTTATGAACCTCTTCAATAGGGTCAGGCTCGCTTCTGTTGGTAAGAATAATGATCATTAATTTTTGCTCAGGGAATAATCCAACTGAATTTCTAAATCCAATGGAACTACCATCGTGAAATGGATGGGTAATTCCTTGTAATGTTTCAACATGCCAACCATATCCATAATCAATGGTTTTCCCATTTTCTAATGTTGTTGTTGACCAAGCTCTTTCTTGTTGTGCTTGATCTATTAGTTCATAATTCCACAATGCTTTAATCCATTTTGTGTATTCTTGAACATTAGTGTAAATACCGCCATCTCCCAATACAGCGCTTGTTAAGCTTTGATCTGTTTGTATCCATTTACCTTGCTCATAAGTATTTCCATATGCACGATTGGCTACGGTACTTTTACCCTCTTCATAAGCAACCGTCGTTTTCATTTTAAGCTTTTTAAAAATATTTTCTTTTAAAAATTGAGCAAATGGTTTTCCACTTACCTGCTCTACAATTAAAGACAGTATTGCGTATCCTGTGTTGCTATATTTATATTGAGTACCCGCTGGGAAATATAAAGAGTCGGCCATAAACATTAATTGTAAGCAATTGGTATCATGCAATGGTACGGTTTGCGTTACTGGCATGAGGTCCTCATAATCGATCAAACCTGAACTATGTGTAAGTAAATCTTTGATTTTTATTTTAGCAATATAGGGAGGGAGTATTGAAAAATATTTTGAAATAGGATCCTCTAATGACAATTTATGTTTTTGCTCTAGTAACAAAATAGACATGGCTGTAAACTGTTTTGTTACTGATGCCAATCTAAAATTAGTAGTTGGTTTGATAGATTCGCCTGTGTTAATATTACTAACACCATATCCTTTTTTAAAAACAATTTTATTATTTTTTAATACCAATACACTAGCGCCGGGTTCATTGGGATTGGAATACCTTGTTAAAATAGAGTCAATGGCAAGCTTAATTTTTTTATTGGATTGAGCATTTGCATTAAATACTAAAGTCAATAATAATATCCCTAAAATAATACGCTTCATATAATTTATTTATTCCACCAGTATGTGAATTTTAAAACCACTGCTCTATTTTTTATAAATACAGGACCAATATAATAATTATCAGTATATACTATAAACAAATCAGACACTGGCTTATACCTCCATTGAAATCTGGTATTAAAGTTAATGTTTTTAGTTTGTTCATTGTATTGATAAAATGCAGTGAAAAATATTTTATTGGTAAATGTCACATCCATTTTTGGGCCAAGTAGTAAAAAGTCATTTTCTCCCCAGGGCTGTGGCAATGTAATTTTATTATAAGTAGCAGCAAAATCAAAGTTTATAAATGGCTGAATTCTGTAGCCAATATCACCACTAACACTCACTAAATTTCCATTTGCATAATAACCCCCAACCCTAGTGGATAAACTAAAAGTAGTTTGATGTTGTGGAGCAGATATCCAATCAAAACCCGTTGTATTCCATTGATGTTTTGTGTGTACGGCCAATGGTGTTTTTCCAATTCGGGTAGGATCAAATGGCGCTAGCAATTCAACATAATCATTTTGAACGACTCCAGATAAAGTGCTTTTATCTCTATAAGTAATTAAATACGTTAATGCTTTTGTATTATCCGTGCCAACAAAGTTGTTGTTGTAATAATAGGTTGCACTTAATTGCGGGCCATGACTTAAAATATTTCCACTTTTTGGAAAAAATAATTTTGTAATTGTTGGAGCCAACTTGATATAATTATTACGAGGCACATATCCTACTTCGGCATTATAATTATTGCCCACTATTTCATGTTGCCATGCAACAATAAGGTTTCTGGTATTGTATTGCAAGCTACTTGCTGTTAAAAAATCATTCCCTGTTTTGTTGGGCGTAAATGATTTGATAAAAATAGTTTTACCTGACCATTTATTATTGGAGGGTGCAATTAAATATTCAAAACCTATATTTCTGTTGTAGTAGTTACCTGCATGAATAGTATCGATTGTACCTTTATTTTCAATTCCGGTTTTGTCAATATAAAAAAGCTCAATGCTAGATTTTTTAAATAGTTTTCTTTGCAAAGCCAGCACTGAATAATTCTGAGCAATGGTATTATTATCTAAGCTAGCTGCAGTTTTCATATCCATGATACCAATACGCCACTGCTTGTTAATTTGACCACTCATTCTAGCACCAAAATCTATATTGGTATTCAATCCGATACGTCTTGAAAAAAATGGACGAACCGTAGCAAACCCAAGATTGGAAAATAAATCCGCGTTCTCTAAAAAGAACTGTCTTTTTTCTGGAAAAAATAATTCGAATCTACTCAGGTCGGTAACCTGTCTATCCACTTCTACCTGAGAAAAATCTGGATTCAAGGTAAGGTCCAAATTTAAGGAAGAGGATAAACTTACTTTTGCATCCAACCCATATTCATTGCCTATCGTACTTGGTGTATTAATTTTACTCCCATCGCTATTCGCAAAACTTCTTGAGTAGTTTGTTTTAAAATAAGGGATAAATGAAATATTATTTTCATGATTAGGTAGTTCTTGATCCCAAACTAAATTTCCAGTATATGAAAGTGATGCAGTAGGAAAATTTCTTGGCATGGGTGCCCAGCTAGATTTTTCAGTTGTTTTTAAATCGTTTCTGCTAAAATTAATGCCCCATTCTTTTATCCCCTTTTTATATCTAATAGATTTAAAAGGAATCGCTGCTTCCCAAATGTATTTTTTATCATCATTGGTGATTTCAGAAACCCATTTATTATCCCAATTTAAATCCACACTTCCACCATCATACATAGTACCATCCCATTGGGCACCAACCGAATTAGCGCCAAATGCAAATCCATTGGTTAAATCTCCGTAAGTATCCATAAACACAATAAAATTGTCATTTTTGCCAAAGTTCCAATCTCTTTTAAGGGACTCCACCATGTCCTTCCCTTTTGATGGCTTATAGCAAATAGCTAAAATGTAAATATTTTTTGCGTCATAGGTCATGCGCACTTCGGTAGGTAAATTGGAAATACTAGTATCCATTGGTAATACCATTGCAAAATCTTTTGCTACTTCTGCTGTTTTCCAACTTGCTTCTTCCATTTTACCATCTACAATTATTGGCTCTGTTGCTTTGTGAATATGATATTGAATATGTGCATTCTTTTTTTGTGCAACAGAAAGCAAGGAGCATTGTAAAAGAGCAACTAATAATACAACACGTGAAATGGTTTTTAACATAGGTTTTCAATAAAAGGGCAAGCAATCGTTTTGTGCCTTATAAATTTAAACTATTATAGTTAATAAAATTTATAACAATAAGTAATATCTTTAAAAGGTAAAATTCAAATTTGGATTATGAAAAATGATGCTCAATTTAATAGAAGAAAATTTTTAGGTCTTTCTGCATTGACTGCTGCTGCGCTTCCATTAGGCAAATATGCAATAGGTCAAAATAATGCTACAACTATTGTAAACAATAGCTTTAAAGATAAAATAGTTCCCATTTCAGTTGATGAAAGAAAGCAAAGAATTGCGCGCGCACAGGAATTAATGGGACAACAAAAAATAGATGCCATTTTTTTAGAAGGCACCACTTCCTGCTTTTATTTTACGGGCATGCGATGGGGTCAAAGTGAGCGCACTTTTGGCGTAGTGATACCTGCTAAAGGATCTATTATTTATATCTGTCCAAAATTTGAAGAGGATCGTGCTAAAGAATTGATTAAGCCAGTATTTGGTGATGAAGTGCGCTGCTGGGAAGAACATGAAAGTCCCTATGCTTTAATAGCAGGTGCTGTCAAAGACAGAGGGGTGGTGCATCATAAAATAGGAATGGAAGAACGTGTACGTTTTTTTATAGCAGACGGTGTTAAAAAAGCAGCTCCAGGTATGGAAATAGTAGATGCAACTCCAATTACTGCCGGTTGCAGAATGATTAAAAGCAAGGCAGAAATTGCTTTGTTGCAAATTGCCAATGATGTAACCATTGAAGCTTATAAATTAGCATTTCCTAGTGTTAAGCCAGGAATGTCTCAAACCGAATTGAGCGCTAATATTAGTAGTGCATTTAGAAAATTAGGTTTTAGCGGAGGTGCGATGGTGATTGTGGGCAAGTATTCAGCATTGCCACATGGAAGTATTGCTCCTCAAACTATTCAGGAGGGAGATATTGTTTTAATTGATGGAGGTACTACTTGTGAAGGATATGAATCAGATATATCAAGAACCATTTGTGTTGGCAAGCCTTCGCAACGTCAAATTGATGTTTGGAATACTGAAAAGCAAGCGCAGGATGCCGCTTTTGCAGCTATTAAAATTGGAGCACCTTGCGAAGTAGTGGATGCAGCAGCGAGAGCCGTTATTGAAAAAGCTGGCTTTCATAAAAATTATCAATTACCAGGATTGCCACATCGAACAGGACATGGTATTGGGTTAGATGGACATGAGTGGACCAATTTTGTAAAAGGCAATAAAACGCCAATTCACGTTGGTATGTGTTTTAGTAATGAACCTACTATTTCTATTCCAGGTGAGTTTGGAATAAGATTAGAGGACTGTTTATATATTGGGGAAGATGGACCACATTTTTTTACAAAGCAAAGTATTTCGATTGAACAACCATTTGGTTAATTCACTGAATGGATGCTTAAGTATGCAGAAGGTGTAGCTGGTCTTGAAGGAGTTGTGGTAATTGGAGTAGTACCGTATAGCGTAGTGCTGCTATTTTTAACACTGTAAAGTAGTTCAATATAGTCATTGGTACCTAACTCTATAAAATAGTCTCCGGTAAAAATATTTTTTAAACCTGCCCCCTGTATTGTATAAATTGTATGCGTGTTGGGATAAGCGCTGCTATTTTTTCTTATCCAAATACTTGCTTCATCTGTTCCTGCATCCGATTTAATAAATTGTACCATATAGTTTACTTGATAAATACCTGCCTCTACAACCATTATCCTTGTTGAGTTTCCTGATGTATTGAGTGCTGTATTTATTTTAGATGCTATTTGTTGGAAATTAAATTTAATAGCGGTAGCGGTTGCAATATTTGCGAGTTGTTTTGATGTATCATAAAAAATTCCAAAATTATTTTTTACGGGAGTATAGCCTAGTCCACTGATAATGTCATTATTATTTACTCCACCCAGATTTATTTTATTATTTATTCTATTGCTTAAACTTATAGTATCGGTTTTTGTTGCTAATAAAATTCGATTTACTAAACCTAATGTATCAATGCTGTTTAATTTTTGGTTGATACGGGTATTTAAATTTATAGTATCGCTGATGTTTAATTTTAAATTGATGCGATTGGATAATTTTATCGTATCAACAAGATTTAATTTTTGATTTATTTTATTATTAATGATGAGGGTATCGACCTTCGGAATGGCATTAATTCTATTACTTAAAAATACCGTATCAGATTTTTTTAATTTTTCATTGAGTGCAATATTCATAGCATTGCTAATAGGCTTTAAACTATCTGGGGTATTATTTACTTTATCCAAATTCAATACTTTAATTATTTCTTTTACTGTTCCTACTCCTGTACCACCCAACTCAATCGGAACAATGCTTTCCACCATATTGGATTTGTCAGCGTATAAAGCAAATGGCACGTAATTTATTTTTTCAATGCCCGCATTTAAAAAAGACAATGCATTATTGGGATCCAATTCCACTTGTAAATAAAATGATTTTGCGCTCCAGTTAATTTCATTAAAATTACCAATCGTTACTACTTTTCCTGGCTCCTCATTTCCTATATTAATAAATAAGAGCCCAAGCATATTCGTTGTGACCGATTTTATTTCCTGGTATATTATGTTCCCAAAACTAGAATCAGTTAATAGGGTAATACGAATGGTGATTTGTTTATTAGGGATTATAATACCATTTTCATTTCGAGCAATGGCCTGAAAGTGAATACCCTTATTATTTTGCGCCTGTACTAAATTTATCAAAAACAATTGAAAAGTAATTAATGATATTATGAATTTCATTTAGTGTTGAATTAATTTTAAATATTTTGATTTATAAATATGATCAGATATGGTATACTGTATCTCCAAAAAACAAATAGGTACTATCAATCTTTTTACAGTTATTTCTTTGTAAAAATCAATACCTGAAAATGCTTCGGATGAACTGTATAATTTATTGCCTTGAAAATCAATTAACTGAATAGATGTTATAATGATTTCATCTACTTTACTCTGAATAATTATCTTATTTGTGAATGGGTTAGGCCCAACCTTTATTTGAATGGAAAAGCTATCAAGTTGCTGATAGAGTAATTGCGGGTAATAGCTGCCTTGTAAAAAACCAGTAGATAATTGATACTGTTTTTGTAAGTCTAACATTTGAATAAGGGGTGTTTCACCAACACTCCAATCCAATTCCATATTGTTGAATTGATAAGTATTACCCAATACATTCAAAGTATATGGGTCAATAAAATGTATTGTATTGCTTTGTTGAGCGTTTACATCACCCACTATTCCCAGAAGGAAATAAACACAAAACATTTTTTGATTTTGAAAAAATAAAAAACCCATACTTTTAAACTTGATACATTTAAAAGTATGGGTATCTCTAAAAGTAGTTCCCGAATTGCTTAAATGCTATGCTTTCCCTTTTTTGGCAATGGTATCAATAGCCATCACTAACTTATCTAAATCCTGTATTCTAGTATATACATGAGGTGTAATGCGCACGCAGCTTATATTTTCCCAAACAATTCCTACCGTATGAATTTTATAATTGTTAAACAATGCGCCGTCTAATTCGCCTGGTGTCATGCCATCAATGCTTACTCCACAAATAGCACAAGCATATTCATCTTTAAAGGAAGTGTGTATTTTAACCTTAGGAATATTTTGAACTCGGCTTGCCCAATAATTTTTTAAATATCTAATACGCTCTTCTTTTCTTTTACTTCCAATTCCATTTTGAAAATTTACTGCTTCGCCAATACCTTGCTCAATGGGAAAGCTCCTGGTGCCAATCGTTTCGAACTTTCTTATATCTGCACTCTTAGGTTTATCGTTACAAACCAATGGCCATATCTTTTCAATATTTTCTTTTTTAATCCATAACATTCCGCTACCAATGGGAGCAGATAAAAACTTATGTAAAGAGGTTCCAAAATAATCACAACCTAATGCTGGAATTTTATAATCTAATAACCCAAAACTATGTGCGCCATCCACAATGGTTTCAATACCATACTTTTTAGCCATAGCGGTGATTTTTTTCACAGGCAATATTTGTCCAATCCAATTGATGATATGGGTAATATGAATGATTTTAGTTTTTGGGGTAATTGCTTTCTCAAAACCTGCAACAATTTCTTCGTCATTTTCTATTGGAAACTGAAAATTGATTTGCTTGTACACAATGCCTTCTCTTTCGGCTCTTTGTCTCCAAGCATTAATCATGTTGGGATAATCCTGTTTAGTTCCAATTACTTCATCTCCTGCTTTTAAGTTCAAACCAAAGATGACTGTATTTAATGCTTCAGTTGCATTTCTGTTGATGGCAATTTCTTCAGGATTCGCGCCTGCTAACTCAGCTAATTTAAACCTTAATGGTTCGCGCCCTTGATCCAAAATACGCCACATATAATAAGAAGGACCTTCATTGGTCATTTTATTAAATCGCTCTACTGCTTCCTGAACGATACGGGGACTAGGGCTAACGCCTCCATTGTTTAAATTAATAAGCGCAGGGCTAGTTGTATAGCTTTGTTGAATGATGGACCAGTAGTCCTCATCTGTAGCTAACTCCTTGGCTGTTAAGTCTTTTTTTATCAGGTTTTGGTGTTCAAACTCAGCAGCATGTGCTTGATTAAATAAGCTCTCAGCAGAAAAAGCACCGGCCAACAAGCCTATTTGCTTTACAAAATTGCGACGATTTGCCATATAATTAATTATATACCTAAGTTAACAAAATATATCAATTTAAAAAACGTTATAAACTATGAAGTTCTGCCCTATTTAAAATGAACATTTAAACTTGTAAATTTTACCTTAAATATGGTATTTACGTAAGGGTATTAGTAATTTCAACAAAATAATTGTGAAATGAAATATGTTATTTCGATAGTTGTTGCCTTTGTTTTATCTAATGTTAGCCTTGCTCAGCAAAAAAAGGTGGATGATTATATCCAGGTAGGTCTCGAAAATAGCCCTCTTTTAAAAGATTTAAAAAATCAGCATTTAGCTAATTTAATTGATAGTGTAAGAATTTTAGCAGGTTATAAAACACAAATAAATGGGGTTAGTACCAATAATTATGCACCTTCTTTAAATGGATGGGGCTATGATTATGCAGTTACCAATGGTACCAATTTTGCACAACAAATCGTAGCCACCAAAAAGTTAGTAAGCAAAGAAAATCTCAATAATCAACATGATGCCATTAGATTATTAAATGAATCACTAAATATAGCTGGTAAAATTTCGACACAGGATTTAATAAAAACAATAACTGCTCAATATATAACTGCTTTTGGCGTTTATCAGCAAATTAATTTTAATAATTCTATCAACGATTTGCTTTTAAAACAACAAGTCTTTTTAAAAAATTTTACTGATAAAGGAATTTATAAACAAGCAGATTATTTAAACATTTTAGTTGCATCTCAACAACAATCAATTGTAATTGAACAGTTAAAAGCTCAATTTCAAAATGAAGTAGCAGCACTTAATTATTTGTGTGGTATTAAAGACACCAATCAAGTACAACTCGCGAATCCAGCCATCAAAATTGAACCCATTTCAATGGTGGAAAATACGGTTTATTACCAACAATTTACGGTAGATAGTTTTAAATTAAAAAACGCAACAGAGCAAATAAAATTTAACTATAAACCTAAAGTAAATTTATATGCCGATGGAGGTTATTTAAGCACTTTTGCAGAAAATGCTTATAAGAATTTTGGAGCAAGTGCAGGGGTGTCAATTACAGTACCTATTTATGATGGCAATCAAAGAAAAATGCAAACCGATCGTATAAAAATAGCAGAACAAACCCGTCAAGATTATAGAGACTTTTTTAAAAAACAATATGATCAACAAATTTTACAATTAGTGCAACAATTGAATGCAACGGATAAAATAATAGCTGCATCTGAAAAACAAATCAATTATGCCGAAATGTTGATGGATGCTCAAAAAAAATTAGTTGAATCAGGCGACGCACGTATTACAGATTATATATTGTCTATCAATAATTTTCTGTTTGCAAAAAATACTATTACACAAAACACTATTAATAAATTTCAGATTATTAATCAAATTAATTACTGGAATAAAAAATAAAAATCAAAATGAATTATTACAAAATAATTTTTGCTTCAATTGCATTTAGCAGCATTATTGCCTGTAAAAATAATGTCAAGGAAGATGCCGCTGAACCAACAACAGTTACAGGGACACCTATTACTTTAACTTCCCCTACTTTGGGAAATATGAGAGAGGAAGTGGAGCTTAATGCTGTATCTGCTTTTTTACTTAAAACGAATGTAAAGTCAAATACGAATGGATATTTACAAATTGTAAATGCTAGCTTAGGTAAATTGGTACACAAGGGAGATGATTTATTTGTAATTAAAACGAAGGAAGCAAGTGTTTTGGAAAATAGTACACATAGTTTAGATAGTTCACTTCATTTTAAAGGAGTGATACATGTAAAAGCCCCTGGAACTGGTTATATTACTCAAATTAATTATCAAGCTGGTGATTATGTACAAGATGGAGAAGTTATTGCTACCATTACTGACACAAAAAGTTTTGTTTTTTTATTAGACCTTCCTTATGAGCTAAAACCATTCCTTTTAAGTAATAAACAAATTCAATTAAAGTTGCCAGATGCAAGTATTTTGAATGGGACAATTGAATCGCCATTACCAACAGTTGATGCTGTGGCTCAAACTCAACGATATATCATTAAAGTAAACAATAGTCAAAACATACCTGAAAACTTAATTGCAAAAGTGAATTTAGTAAAACAAGCAAAATCAAATGCAGTTTCGGTTACAAAAGAAGCCGTTTTATCAAATGAAACACAAACTGAATTTTGGATCATGAAATTATTAGACAGCAATACTGCCGTTAGAGTAGATATTAAAAAAGGAATTGAAAACAATAATAGTGTTGAAGTGTTAGATCCAAAATTATCAGTGAATGATAAAATAGTCTTAACTGGACATTATGGTTTAAGCGATACTGCAAAAGTTGTTATCATAAAATAATTGAGCAAATATGAGAAAGTTTTTCTCTTCCTATAAAAATCCTATCACCGTAATTGCTGTCTTTATTCTGCTGGGCGGTTTTTTTGCTTATAGTAAATTTCAGACATCCTTATTTCCTGAAATCACTTTTCCAAAAATTAAAATTATTGCAGATGCGGGTCAACTGCCAGTAAAAAAAATGATGGTTACTGTGACTCGTCAATTAGAGAATGCCGTAAAACAAGTTCCAGATTTAAAAACTATTCGTAGTACTACTAGTAGAGGTAGCTGTGAAATTTCTGCATTTATGGATTGGAATGCGAATATTGATATTAGCCAGCAAAGAATAGAGTCAAAAATAAATGAAATTCGAAATACCCTTCCGCCGGAGACTAATATTACGGTAGAGCGTATGAATCCCTCTATATTGCCAATAGCAGGTTTTTCATTAGAGAGTGCTACTAGATCTCCTATTGAAATGAAAATGCTTGCTATGTATACCATCAAGCCATTTTTATCTCAAGTAGAAGGAGTTGCTGAAATTCGTGTTATAGGTGGAAAATCGAAAGAGTATTGGACTACTTTGAATCCACAAAAAATGAGAAGTCTTGGAATTACGCCTGATGCTATTAATACTGCATTGTCTCAAACTAATTTTATCAAGTCAAACGGTTATTTAGCAGATTATAGATTATTGTATTTGACTACAACGGACGCTGCTGTTTCATCCAAATCGCAATTGGAAAATATAGTATTAAGTAATGATGGTAAAAGAATTGTCTTACTTAAAGATATAGCTGATGTTCAAATCCAAGAAGCTAAAGAATATGTAAAGATAAATGCGAATGGTAAAGATGGATTGTTGCTGGCTGTAATAAAACAACCCAATAGTAACTTAATTGATTTGACAGATAAGCTAAATGTAAAAATAGAAGCCGTAAAAAAACTAATTCCTAAAGATGTTACAATTAAACCATTTTATGTTCAAGCAGAATTTGTACAAGATTCCATAAAAAGTGTAACAGATAGTTTATGGATTGGTTTGGGATTAGCCATATTCGTTGCCATTTTATTTTTACGTTCTTTAAAATCAAGCACGGTAATATTAATTACTATTCCAATTATATTATGCTTAACGCTTATTTTATTATATGCGTTTGGACAGACTTTTAATATAATGACATTGGGCGCTTTAGCAGCTGCTATTGGATTAATTATAGATGATGCTATTGTAGTAGTTGAACAAATTCATCGAACTCATGAAGAACATCCTGAAGAACCCACTTCTTCCTTAGTTTATAAAGCAATTCACTATTTGCTTCCAGCAATGATTGGATCCTCATTAAGTACTATTGTGATTTTCTTACCTTTTGAGTTGATGAGTGGTGTAGCAGGTGCTTATTTTAAAGTACTTACTAATACAATGATAATTGCATTGGTATGTTCCTTTTTTGTTACTTGGATTGTATTACCAATTATATATTTATTATTAACTAAGAATGCTGATTCAAATAGTTTTAAAGCAAATAAAACTAAAGAACATAAAGTAAAAACACAAAAATGGGTTGGATACTTTATTAAAAAACCTATTATTAGTATTGCTTTTATTACTGCTTTAGTGTTTTCTATAATTTATATATTCCCAAAATTAGAAACTGGATTTTTACCTGAAATGGATGAAGGTAGTATAGTATTTGATTACAGTTCACCTCCTGGTACTTCATTGGAAGAGACAGATAGAATGCTTCGTGAAGTTGAAAAAACCTTTGTCGAAATTCCTGAAATAAAGGCATACAGTCGTCGAACAGGCACACAAATGGGCTTTTTTATTACCGAACCCAATAGAGGCGATTACTTAATTCAATTAAAAAAAGATCGATCTAAAACAACGGAGGAAGTAATTAGTGATATTAGAAAAAAAGTTGAATCCACTCAGCCTGCATTAAGAATTGATTTTGGGCAAGTGATTGGAGATATGTTGGGTGACTTAATGACTTCAGTTCAACCCATTGAAGTTAAAATTTTTGGGACCGATCAAAATAAACTAAAAGCTTTATCTCATGATGTTGCTACTGTTATTGGAAAAGTAGAAGGGACTGCAGATGTTTTTGATGGTGTAGTTATTGCTGGTCCTTCGATTGACATCCAACCAAAGTCAACAACACTAGCGCAATATGGCATTACACCTGCTAATTTACAATTTCAAATGCAATCAAGTTTAGAAGGAAATGTTGTAGGTGCAGTGTATGATAAGGAGCAATTTACCAATATTAGAATGGTTTATCCAGGAAGCAGAAATTTAAGTGTAAGGGGAATTCACAAAACACCTATCTTTTTACCCAATGGGAAATTAATGCCGATCAATCAATTGGCGAATGTTCAAATTAATAGTGGGGATGCTGAAATCCAAAGAGAAAACCTTCAATCAATGGGCGTGGTAACAGCAAGGCTGGAAGGCAGAGACTTGGGAACTGTTATGAAGGAAATACAATCTACCATTCAAAAAAATATACAACTTCCCCAGGGCTATGCTATTGTTTATGGAGGCTCGTATGCTGACCAACAACAATCTTTTAGCGAACTCCTTTTAATTTTAATAGCAGCAAGCTTGCTGGTTTTTGGTGTAATTCTTTTCTTGTTTAAAGATTTTAAAATAGCAGTTATTATATTACTTGTCGCGGTATTGGGAATAAGTGGAAGCTACTTGGGTCTTTTCTTGACAGGTACTCCTTTAAATGTGGGAAGTTATACTGGTTTAATTATGATTGTTGGAATTATTGGAGAAAACGCGATTTTCACTTTCTTGCAGTTTAAAGAATCCTATCAACTTACCAATAATGTAGATGAAGCCATAATTTATTCTATCTCTACAAGGTTAAGACCAAAACTAATGACTGCCTTGGGTGCCATTATCGCACTCATGCCAATAGCATTGGGAATTGGAACTGGAGCACAATTACATCAACCCTTGGCAATTGCTGTGATTGGCGGATTTATTATTGCCTTACCATTATTATTAATGGTTTTGCCAAGTTTTATACGAATGGCATATAGAAAGAAATAAAATTTAACTACATTTAATTTATAAAAACATTTTATGAAAAAAATAATCTTTGGTTCTATTTCAGTATTTGCTTTATCAATGGCATTTGGTCAATTAAATGCCCAAGCAAGTCATTATAAATTAGAAAAAACATTTCACATTGCAAGTAGTGGAGGTTGGGATTATATTACGATCAATCCATCTTCTAATAAATTATACATGTCTCATGGCACGCAAGTAAATATTTTAGATAAAAATACTGGCGACTCATTGGGAGTGATTGCAAATACAAATGGGGTTCATGGTATTGCTTTTATAAATGAATTGCAAAAAGGTTACACAAGTAATGGAAAAACAAATGATGTAACCGTTTTTGATTTAAATACAAATGCAGTCATTACAAAAATTGCTACAGGCGAAAATCCTGATGCAATTTTTTATGAAGAATTTGCAAAAAGAATTATTACTTGTAATGGTAGGAGTAAGGACTTAAGTATCATTGATCCTTCAACAAATAAGGTTATTGCTACAATTCCTGTTGGTGGCAAGCCAGAAACGGCAGTTAGTGACAACGCTGGAAATGTGTTTGTAAATGTAGAGGATAAAAATGAAATTGTTAAAATTGACATTACCAACAATAAAGTTGTTGCTCATTGGTCCATTGCACCAGGTGAAGAACCTACTGGTTTAGCAATTGATATTAAAACAAACAGACTTTTTGCAGGAACAGATAAAAAATTAATCGTCGTGGATGCAAAAAATGGTAAGGTTGTTGCTAATTTACCAATTGGTGAAGGATGTGATGGAGTTGCTTTTGATAATACTTTAAAATATATTTATACTTCAAATGGGGAAGGCACCATGACGATTGTAAAAGAAAATAGTGCAACTGATTTTAAAGTAATTGATACCATAAAGACTAAAAAAGGTGCAAGAACGATTGGTAATGATGAAACAACTCATTTAGTTTATTTACCAACTGCTGACCTTGATGCTTTAAAACCGGGTGAAAAAAGACCAAGTATGATTCCTGGTTCATTTCAAATTTTAGTGTTGGGTAATAAATAAGAGTAACTAGTAATACATTGCTTTTAGCAAATATTTTAATTGGTTTAGGCGTACTGTCTAGACCAATTTTAGTAAACCCAATAGCCCAAGTAAATACACGATAACCACAATTAAAGAATCAACCCCCATGCGTAAAACTTGTTTTTTGGAATGCAGCACCATGCCAATCATATAAATACCCGTAAGAATGATTCCTAAAACAGTTAAGTAAATATCAGAGGGTTTTAAATTCGGAAGAATGGGGTCATTGCCTATAAAAGAAGCCATTAAAAATAAAACGGGTAAAAAAGCATTGCCTCCAAAAATATCACTCACTGCCATATTGTAATCTCTAATTTTTGCCGAAGCAATTCCTGTTGATATTTCAGGTAGTGCTGTACATAGCGCTAGAATGGTGCCTCCAAACAATACGCCACCCATGCCCCATCTATTGGCAAGTTGTTCGCCAGTAACTTCTAAAGCCCATCCTGCAAAAAGGGTAATGATAGCCCCAACTCCTAAAACTAAAGAAGCAGCGTATATTGATCCCTTGAATTTTCTTTTAGGATTTCTTAAATTATTTTTTACTTCCTGCTTTTGTGCAAACAGCGTTTTCTTTTTTACTAAATATTTAGAGCTTAAATAAATAGTTCCTAACCAAATTGCTAAAATGATCCACTCAAATAGAGTGCTTCTTGCAAAAAATACCGTACTTGGAAATTGACTACCAATAATAACGATGCTTAAAATAAAAATTAGGGAAGCCCCTTCAATAATTAAAATTTTAGAATGCCCTTTTTCAGTCAGAGGTGCAGTACGACCTACACCAAAAATATCAATAAGTACAAGTACCACCGTTTGTATAGCAATGCCTCCTAAAATATTACTAATCGCAATATCATAATTGCGATGGTATGCTGCAACTGCGGTAATCGCAATTTCTGGAAGGTTGGTCACGATTGCCAAAAACACCATACCTCCAAAAGCTTCTCCTAAATTAAAATGCGTAGTAATAGCATCAATTGCAGTAGTTAATTTAATGCCACTAATCCAAATAGCTATTGTGGAAAATAAAAAAAGCAAAATTAAGATTTGCGTTGAGGCGCTTTCTATGAACATTTTAAACCCTTTGTTTATTGTGAAGTTAGTGCTTTATATTCTTGCGTTAGAAACTATAAGTAAGTGCTTGCGCATAATTATAATGAAAATGATCAATGGGCACAATGGGTGCAGTATCGTAAATACAGTCAATATTAAAGGAGGTAGTTAATTTTTTACTTATTGGAAATTGTAATGTTGTAAATAATGTTGTTCGATTACAAATTTTATTTTCAAAAAAACCTGATTGATTGAAAGCCCTTAATATAACCTCATAATTTGTAGTTGGATTTACAACAGAATACTTCGCTGTTAAATTTAATTTAGGATGGGTAACGTTTATATCTGCATTATTGACCAATGTTAAATCGTTTACTTGAGAATAGTTCCATAGTTCATTTTCCATAAAAATTCCAGCCCCCATAAAAAAATCTTCCGTCTCTGTATTTTTAAATTGATGCACTATATTCATTCCTGCTAACGCTCTTCGATCAAGACCTAATCCTCCATCCCATTGGTATTGTACAAAACTTTCTAAAAATAATTTTTTACCAATTCGATGATTGTTCTTTAATTGAAAGGTACCTACATCCTGAATAGATATTCCAGCATTTGTAACACGATCAATTTTAGTATATAAAGTTGTTGAATTATTTTTTGTTATCAATGTAAAATCACCAGCATAAAACAAGTCTACTAATGTTTTTTTTTGTTGATCTGTTGCAATTGCTAATGAAACTGAACTTTGAAATTTTTTAGTAGAATCCAATGCAGCAGTTTTATCTGTATTTAAAACCTGGCATAAACTAAGCTGCGCACTAAACACAATAAAAGTGCATACTAGCAGTATTCTTAAAATTGGTGAGTTGATGTACATGTTATTAAGCCTTAGTTTTCTATAAACCAAGTACTTAAATAACGCTTTTATACCCTCAATAGTATTAATTAGCAATAATTTTCGTCTATAAGCAGATTTTACATATATATAAATAAATGATAATCAATATATAAATAAATTATGAAAAATAATTAATAATAAGTCTATAAAAATAGTAGACAATATGAAATATTTTACTATCTTTGTCCTGTCATCAAGAATCCTTGAATGGGTGCCAACCGAGAGAGCCTAACTCCGCGGTGGTAAAACGATGAGGACAAAGTCAAAATAAAAGATATGCGCATATACAAATTCCCTTTTTTAATAAAAATATTGTCATGTGGCCGAGTGGAGAGGCAGGGGTCAGCAAAACCCTCAACGATGGTTCGATCCCATCTATGACAGCTAGATCATATATATAGCCAAGCAATCGTTAAGTCGGGCGGTATTTCTATACTGCCCTTTTTTATTGCCTTAATAACAACTTAATTCCTTTATAAAATGGTTAAAATCAAAACTAATAGGTGTTATAACATTGGTTTTAAACGATATTTGATAAATATCTTTTAGTTAAATTGAATTTGATATGAGATTAGCAATCGCTTTACTATTAATTATTTCATCAGCGTTTATGTCACCTACTCCAGAATGGGGACATAATTATAATGAGGCTTTACAAAAAGCACAAAAAGAACATAAGTTTATTTTTGTTAATTTTTCTGGTTCTGATTGGTGTGGACCTTGTATAAGATTACACAAAGAAGTTTTTGTAATGTCTGACTTTACAAAAGTGGCGAATGAAAAGTTGATTTTATTAAATGCAGATTTCCCAAGAGCTAAAAAAAATCAATTGACAGCAGCACAACAAAAGTTAAATGACGACCTAGCAGAAAAATATAATTCGAAAGGGTCTTTTCCATTAACCGTTTTGGTGGATCAAAATGGTGTTGTAATAAAAAGTTGGGAAGGATTTCCTGCATCGCCAACTGAATTTATTGCGGACATTCAACAAACCATTCAAGATCATCAATAATAATGTCTGCATTAACACTACATAAAAAATCAATGCGCTTAATGGGAAACCATTTTGAGATTACGGTAGTGGGAGCCGATGAACAATGGGCAAATGAAAAAATTGATATAGGCGTTAAAGAAATTCAAAGAATTGAAAAGCTTTTAACTACTTATGCCGAGAACAGCGAAACCAATTTAATCAATGCGAATGCGGGTATAGCACCCGTAAAAGTTTCTGAAGAAATTATTTTATTAATTGAGCGGGCTTTAAGAATTTCAAATGTTACGCAAGGGGCTTTTGATATAAGTTATGGATCGGTTGATAAGTCATTGTGGAATTTCGATACTACCATGACAAGTTTACCAAGTAGAGAGATTGCAAAACAAAGTGTTCGACTCATTAATTATAAAAATATCATTATTGATAAAGACGCGTCTACGGTTTTTTTAAAACAACAGGGCATGCGTATTGGTTTTGGAGGTATTGGCAAAGGCTATGCAGCAGAGCAAGCAAAAAATGTAATGCGCGCGGCCGGTGTAGAAAGTGGTGTTGTCAACGCTTCGGGAGATTTAACGACCTGGGGATTAATGCCGGATGGAAATAAATGGACTATTGGAATTGTGAACCCTGAAATGGCCTCCAGTGTTTTTTCATACATGAATGTAAGTGGATTATCGGTGGCTACTTCAGGCAATTATGAAAAATATATTATGATTGACGGTGTAAAATATTCACATACAATTAATCCAAAAACTGGCTTACCAGTTACGGGCATCAAAAGTGTTACCATTGTTTCCACCAATGCTGAAATAGCAGACGCCATGGCGACACCTGTAATGATTATGGGTATTGAAGCAGGACTTGATATGATCAATCAAATAAAAGACATAGAAGCGATTGTGATTGATGATAACAATGTTTTGTACGCAACAAAAAATATTAAACTAACTACTTAAATTAAATACAAAATGAAACGAAATTTTTACGCATTCCTTTCTTTATTGTTGATTGTTTTAGCAAGCTCATGTGAGACCGTAAAGGAATATCAAAAAAATAAATTGAATGATGCCGAGATGGCTTTATCCACTCGAAAAGTGGAAAAAAATGAAATGAATTTCCAATCTTATAAAGAGGGTGCATCTGGTGCGAATGGTGGTAAGACAGGTGGAGGTTGTGGTTGTAATTAATTAAATACTTTTTTACTAATCGATATACGCATTAAATGAAAAAATTATCGCTTACGCTAATAGGGTTGTATTTATTGTTTCTGCATGGTTATTCTCAAATAACTCAAAAATATCAAGACATTTTTCAATCTAGACCATTAAAAATTGAAGAAATAAATTTAGTTACGAGTTACTATTCTCAAAATGGTTCTCATTCAGCAGTAACAGGTGGTGGAACTGCAATATTAGGTACAGGAGCAAATGCAATTACATTACCTGGATCAGAACAATTAAATGATTTTTCCAATTTCTTAGAATTAAAATTGGTAGGATATGGTGAGACAGGAAATAAACATACCATTACTGCAGGATTAGGTATTGATCATCATACTGCCGCTTCTCAAAAATACATTTCTCCAACAGGTGCTTCTAACCCAGGTGGAACAAGGGTTTATCCATCTTTAAATTGGACGGTTGAAAATTTAAATGAAGGAACAGAATTTGGATTAGGTACTTATTATTCACATGAATATAACTACACTTCATTTGCACTCGATGGACATGTAGGGTATAAAAATAAAACAGGTGGTGAGTTTGGCGCCAAAGTATCTGCTTATTTTGATCAGGTTTCGTTGATATATCCTACAGATGATTCCACTAAATATAAAACCGGAACTAATTCAATTACAACCCCACTAGACCAAATGGTAATTAAAACTTATGCAAGTGGCTTGGGAGGGGGAGTAGCCTATTATGGTGGTAGTGGTACAGGTGAGTCTTCAATCCCTACTTCACCAAGAAATACCTACACCACTTCTTTAACGTATAGTCAAGTAATTAATAAGTCACTTCAAATGGCAGTATTATTTGATTTGGTAAAGCAGGATGGTTATTTAGGACTGCCTTTCCATCGTGTAATTTTTGAAAATCATTTAGAAAGAATTGAAAAATTACCATCATCTAGAACCAAACTGCCAATTGGCTTGAGGTTAAATTATTTTATGGGGGATGATGTTATTATAAGATCTTATTACAGATATTATACGGATGATTGGGGATTAACTTCTCACACCGCAAGTATTGAAGTGCCATATAAAATAACGCCATTCTTTTCGGTATCGCCATTTTATAGATACTATACCCAAACTGCTACCAAATATTTTGCTCCTTTATATGGACATAAAGTAGATGCAGTTGGAAATCCAATAGACACTTACTATACTAGCAACTATGCGTCATCGGCATTTAGTAGTAATTATGTAGGTGTTGGATTAAGAAGCGCCCCTCCTGGTGGATTTAATAATACCTATCTATCTGCTTTAGAATTAAGATTTGGGCATTATGTACAAACCACCGATTTAAATTCAAATGTAATTTCATTGCATTTTACATTTAAGTAATCGAATATATAATTAAAGTAAGGCGAATTAGTAATCACTAGTTCGCCTTTTTGTTTTAAATATGTTCGTACATTTAGTAAAATAATTTCTATGCGTATATTCTCAAATTTGATGTTTTTGGCTGTATTGTCGAGTTTACATCTTAATGCCCAATCTATCACAAAGGCAAAACAAAAACTAAGTCCAGTTTCTATATATGATATAAGCACATTTGGGAATCCCATAGTATCACCAGAGGGCGACTGGGTATTATTTTCAGTAGCTAAAGCAGATGCTAAAAAAGACAAACAGGTTGCTAAATTGTATATGATTAATAAAGAAGGTACAGAGACGCTTACTTTAACAGAACAAACCAAGGGGGTTTCTAATTACAATTGGAGTCCTGACGGAAAATACATTTCTTATTTAACATCAGGCAAAGAGGAGGAAGAGGATAATCAATTGTATCTAATGGATCGTCGTGGAGGAGAGCCTATTCAAATTACACATATCAAAGGGGAAATTTCAAATTATCAATGGTTTAAAGACGCTAGTAAAATTTTATTTGAAATAAAGGATCCAAGTTTTGCAGATACGGCTAAAACTAAAATTCGCCAACCCTATGAAATTGATCGATATCATTTTAAAGCAGATTATGAGGGTTATTTAGACAATCGAAAAACGCATCTTTATCTATTTGATGTGAAACAGAAAAAATTAGACACTTTAACAAGGGGTAATAATAATGAAACAGATGCTTCGGTAAGTAGCGATGGTAAATTCATTACCTATGCTAGTAATGTAACAAGCAATTTTGATCAAAATGATAATACAGACATTTTTATAATTGCCAATGAAAAAAATGCGAAAGCGGTTCAATTAACTAAATATAAAGGATCGGATCGTCATCCTATATTTAGTCCTGACAATACAAAGATTGCTTTTTTAAGAAGTAGTTCTGAAGACCCCTATGGAATGTATGATATTCAACAATTGGGTATCATTGATATTAAAACAAATACGGAAAATGTAATTACTAAAAAATATGATCTCTCTATTGATAATATTGTATGGTCAATCGACGGAAAGTCAATAATAGCAACATCAGAGGACGATAGAAAACAAAATATCATTCAGGTTAATGTTGTCAACGGCGAAGTAAAATCAGTTACCAACGAGTTGGGTGTTTATAGTAATTTAAATATAAATAGTAAAGGAAAAATAGCAGCTTTATTTAGCACTCCCAATAATCCATTCGAAATATATTTAAATGAAGGTGCTGGATTTAAAAAATTGACGCATGTACAAGATGATTTTGTGAATAGCATACAGAAAGTATTTGTGAAAGGTTTTTCGGCAACTGCGAGTGACAACAATAAAGTAAATGGAATTTTATATTTACCAGATAGCAATGCTAAAAATTTACCATTGATTTTATTTATTCATGGAGGCCCTGTTGCTCAAGATGAATATTCATTTGATTTAACAAGACAAATCTATGCAGCTGCTGGTTATGCTGTTGCGGCAGTAAATTATAGAGGAAGCAGTGGTCGTGGTGCAAATTATACAAAATGCATTTATGGCGATTGGGGTAATAAGGAAGTAAAAGATATAATTGGTGTAGCCGATTATTTAATTAGTACAGGCATTGCAGATGCTAATAAAATGGCAATCGCGGGATGGAGTTATGGTGGCATTTTAACTAATTATACCATCGCTACGGATAAACGATTTAAAGCTGCAGTAAGTGGAGCGGGTAGTTCATTAATGCTTTCTTTTTACGGAACTGATCAATACATTAGTCAATATGAGCCTGAACTTGGGAAGCCATGGGAAAACATTCAAAAGTGGTTAGATGTTTCTTATCCCTTCTTTAAAGTAAAAGAAATTAAAACACCTACCTTATTTATGGCGAGTCAAGCAGACTTTAATGTACCTGTTGTGGGCGCTGAACAAATGTATCAAGCATTTAAATCGGTGGGAATACCTACTCAACTTATCATTTATCCAAATCAAAATCATGGTATCCGTGTTCCTAGTTATTTGGTGCATAGATACAATAGTCATTTGGATTGGTTTAAAAAATATTTGAACTAATTAAGAGGATATGCAAGCAATTAGATGGGGTATTATTGGTTGTGGAAATGTTACCGAAGTAAAGAGCGGACCGGCTTTTAATAAAGTGCCCAATTCCAGTCTATTGGCCGTTATGCGAAGAGATAAAGCATTATTACAAGATTATGCTTTAAGACATAAAGTGCCTTATACTTTTAACAATGCTTCCGATTTAATTCAACATCCCGAAGTGGATGCTGTATATATAGCAACACCTCCTGGAGTCCATGAACAATATGTGATGGAAGCATTGCGCGCAAAAAAGAAAGTATATGTTGAAAAGCCAATGTCAACAACGGTTGCAGCTTGTATGCGTATGCAGGAACTTGCAAATGAATTGGATGGAAAATTGGTAATTGCACATTATAGAAGAGCACTCCCCCTATTTTTAAAAGTAAAGGAATTGCTTCAGCAAAATGAAATAGGTAAAGTGAATACCGTAAAAATAAATATGCAAAAAAATGCAGCACCTGCCCCCTATTATTCCAATAATTGGAGAGTCAACAAAGCCGCTGCCGGTGGGGGTTTATTTTATGACTTGGCGCCCCATCAATTAGATTTAGTAATCTACTTTTTTGGTGAAGCAATTAACTATAACGGAATAGCAACTAACAAAGCAGGTTTATATGAGGTTGAAGATACGGTTACAGGAAAGATGCAATTACAAAACGGTATTGAGTTTAATGGAGACTGGTGTTTTGCTGCTGAAACGGATACAGAAAAAGATGAATTTATTATTCAAGGAACAAAAGGAAGTATACAGTTTGCCGTATTTGGCCAACAAATAGTAATTGAAAAAGAAAGACAAAAGGAAGTTATACATTTTGAGCCTCCTGCTCATATTCAACAACCCATGATTGAAAAAATCGTAAATTATTTTTTAGATAAAGGACCTAATCCATGTTCGGCCAAAGAGGCAATTCAATCAATGCGTGTGATGGAAGCCTTTGTGTATGGTCCTAATTTATAAAAATAAAAATGAAAACTATGCGTTATTGTTTAGCCTTAGACTTAAAAGATGACCCACAACTAATTGCTGCATATGATGAATACCATCAATCTGTATGGCCTGAAATAATTGATTCCATAAAATCTTCTGGTATCAAATTACTTGAAATATATAGGGTTTCAAATCGTCTATTTATGATTATTGAAGCAGATGCGGATTTTAGTTTTGAACAAAAAGCTGTAATGGATGCTAAAAATGAAATTGTTCAACAATGGGAAAATACAATGTGGGAATATCAGCAAGCATTACCAATTGCAAATCCAGGTGAAAAGTGGGTGATGATGCAAAAAATATTTTCTTTATAAATGAGCTAGAAGAAAAATTGCTTGCAAAATATAAATAGAGACATACCTAAAACAAACCATCCAAAGCCTTTTTTAAGTTTTGCTCCGTCGATTGTTTTGTTCAGATAATTACCGGTAATAATTCCAAGTGTAGCCAAAGCAATGATGCTGAATAAAAAATTCCACTGAACAGTTACATGCATCAAGTCACCACTAAATCCTACTAATGATTTAATGGTAATGATAAACAAAGAAGATGCAATTGCTTTTTTCATTGGAAGCTTGCCCAAAATAACCAATGCAGGGATGATTAAAAATCCACCACCTGCACCTACAATGCCTGTAACCATACCTTCTAAAAGGCCTACTACCATTAGCGTTGCGCCATATACCGGTTTTTGTTCAATTTCCTTTTCTTGTTTTTTACCTAATATCATAGAAAATGCAGAAGCTAACATGAGTGTTGCAAAAAACAACATAATAAAACTACTTTTGCTTATAGGATTTGATGCAATTGAAAAATGATCTGGGATATTATGTAAAATAAATTTACGTGCAACAAAAACACCAAGGATGGAAGGTGCTCCAAAAACAAGGATCACTTTTAAGTCTAATAATTTTTGTCTTAAGCGAGAAATTACGCCGGCGATACTACTTACCCCAACAATGCACAATGAATAGGTTGTTGCTAACACAGGATCAATATGAAAAAGGTATACCAAAACAGGCACTGTTAATATGGAGCCACCACTACCAATGAGCCCAAGTGAAATTCCAATTAAAATTGCTGCGATATAGCCCACCCACTCCATTTTTAATATTTATGCAAACTTCGGGTTAATCATTTACATTTTATGTACTATTTGTCACTTAATTAATAAATTTGATACAAAGTGATTATTGTCACTTAAAAAGCTAAATTTATACTTGAAATTGTGGATGGAAATAAATAAATATTCTATGAAGATTGAACAAATATATACGGGTTGTCTTGCACAAGGTGCCTACTATATTATGAGTGATGGTGAGGTTGCAATTATTGATCCTTTGAGAGAAATTGAAGCATATACCCAAAGGGCTTTTGCTGATAAGGCAAGTATCAAATATGTTTTAGAAACACATTTTCATGCCGACTTCGTTTCCGGACATTTAGACTTAGCGAAAAAAACAGGCGCAAAAATTGTTTATGGTCCAACCGCAGCACCTGAATTTGATTTTTATGCTGCAAAAGATGGTGAAGAGCTTTCATTAGGAAAAGTAAAAATAAAAGTGATTCATACTCCTGGTCATACCATGGAAAGCACTTGTTATTTATTAATGGATGAATTAGGAAAAGAAGTGGCCTTATTTAGTGGAGATACATTATTTATTGGTGATGTGGGTCGTCCAGATTTAGCACAGAAAGTAAAGGCCGAATTAACTCAGGAAATTTTAGCGGGACATTTATACGATTCTTTACGCAATAAAATAATGACATTATCAGATGACATTATAATTTATCCTGCACATGGTGCTGGTAGTGCATGCGGTAAAAAAATGAGTAAAGAAACCCAAGATACTTTAGGACATCAAAAAGCAACTAATTATGCCTTAGCACCCAATATGACAAAGCCAGAATTTATTGAAGCCGTATTAGATGGATTGGTGGCACCTCCTGGATATTTTCCTTTAAATGTAATGATGAATATTCAAGGCTATGAAAGTATTGACAAAGTATTAGAACGTGGACAGCATGCATTATCACCTGATGCATTTGAAGCTGCTGCCAATGAAACCAATGCGCTTATATTAGATACTAGATCGGCACAAGTATTTGCAAAAGCGTTTATACCAAATGCTATCAATATTGGAATTGATGGAAGCTTTGCTCCTTGGGTAGGCGCAATGATTCCTGACATTAAACAACAAATATTATTAGTAACGGAGGATGGCAAAGAACTAGAAGTGATTACTAGATTGGCAAGAGTTGGTTATGATTTTACAATTGGATATTTACAAGGTGGAATGGATTCATGGATAAAAGCGGGCAAGGAAGTTGATCATATAAAATCTATTACTGCTGATGAACTTGCTCAGTTAAAAGAAAATGATGCTAAAGCTTCTATTATTGATGTACGTAAAGCTTCTGAATATAAAAGCGAACATGTAAAGTCGGCCATCAATGCTCCTTTAGATTTTATCAATGATAGTATGAATTTGATAGATAAAAACAAAACTTGTTTTGTGCATTGTGCTGGAGGATATCGTTCCATGATTTTCATTTCGATTTTAAAAGCAAGAGGCTTTGAAAATTTAATTGATGTGCAAGGAGGTTTTGCAGCCATCAAAGAAAATGGAAAATTAAGTATAACAGAATTCACTACCCCTACTACATTTTTACTATAAAATTTAAAGAATGAAAAAATCATTTCTTGTTGTTTTTTCTCTTTTTTGTTTAGCAGATTATTTTACTTTGAATGCACAAGATTTAATAACAAAAGCTGCTGCATCAAAATTAAAAGTAAATGGGATTAAAGAAAGTGTAGAAGTGATAAGAGATAACTGGGGAGTGAATCATATTTATGCAAACAATGAACATGATTTATTTTTCACACAGGGATATTGTGCGGCAAAAGACAGATTGTTTCAATTTGAATTATGGAGAAGACAGGCTACAGGAACACTATCTGAAATTTTAGGAGCGCGCGAATTTAAAAGAGATTTGGGTACAAGACTTTTTAAGTTCAGGGGTGATATGCAAAAAGAATTAAATCATTATCATCCACGCGGCGCTTCCATTATTCAATCCTATGTAGATGGTGTAAATGCATATATCAATGAGGTTATATCCAATCCTTCCTTATTACCAATTGAGTTTAAAATTTTAAATATTCAACCAAAACCTTGGACTGCAGCTATTGTAATTTCAAGACATCAAGGATTGTTGGGTAATAGCACCCAGGAATTAAACATTGGAAGAGCTGTTGCTAAAGTAGGAGCTAAAAAAGTAAAAGAAGTGATGTGGTTTCACCCCAAAGAACCCAATATAAGATTAGATAGTTCGATTAATGCAAGTTTATTAAAAGAGGATATTTTGGGATTGTATAATGCCTATAGAAACGAGGTTGAATTTACAAAAAATGATTTGGCTGAATTTGATGAAGACGATGCAATGGCTTTACCCATTTTAAATCAACGAAAAAAATTAGAACCTTATTTATCTGATCAAGAAACAGAAGGAAGTAATAATTGGATTGTTAGTGCTGCAAAATCTGAAAGTGGATTTCCAATGCTTGCCAATGATCCACATCGTAAAATTGCAGTTCCTTCCTTAAGGTATATTGTACATTTAAATGCACCAGGATGGAATGTAATTGGTGGTGGAGAGCCAACCATACCAGGCGTTTCCATTGGTCATAATGAATTTGGAGCCTGGGGCTTAACTATTTTTGAAACTGATGGCGAAGACATTTTTGTATATAATTTGAATCCTAAAAATCATCAACAATATTGGTATAAAGGTGCTTGGAAAAATTTTCAAAACATTGGTGATACTATTAAAATAAAAAATAAGGCTGACGCATTTGTACAATTACAATATTCAGTTCATGGTCCTGTAATGTATGTTGATAGTATGCATCATAAAGCCTATGCAATGAAATGTGCTTGGATGGAACCAGGAGGTTCTCCTTATTTAGCATCATTAAGAATTGATCAAGCAAAGGATTGGAATAGTTTTAGAGATGCATGTAGTTATAGTCATATTCCTGGTGAGAATATGATATGGGCAGATAAAAAAGGCAATATAGGTTGGCAAGCAGTTGGCATTATTCCAATCAGAAAAAACTTTAGTGGTTATGTACCAGTGCCAGGTGATGGTAGGTATGAATGGGAAGGATATTTACCTATTAAAGAAAGACCACATTTATTAAATCCTGCCAAAGGATTTTTTGCAACAGCTAATAATAATGTAACGCCAAACAATTACACACGTTGGGATGCAGTAGGATATACCTGGGCTGATCCTTTTAGAGCGAATAGAATCAACAGCGTATTGGAATCAAAAAATAAAGTAAGCATGCAAGACATGGCAGCATTACAAACAGATTATTATTCTGTACCTGCAAGTATTTTGGTTCCTATTTTTTCAAAAATCAATTTTGAATCTACAGCTGAAAAAAAATCAATAAAAAATTATTTAACAAATTGGGATTATAAATTAAATAAAGAAAGTGTTGCTGCAGGATTCTATGTAATGTGGGAAAAAGAAATTTTAAACGAAGCCAATAAATTATTTGTACCAGAAAATATTAGAGGACTGGTCTCTATGCCATTATCTAAAGTGATTGAACATATACAGCATCCCGAAAATTATTTTCAAGCTCCTGCACTTGAAAATCGAGATGCATTTTTAATAAAATGTTTTGATCAAGCTTTTGAAAAAATGAAATCGAAATTTAAAGATCAACAACAATTTTCAGATTTTAGACAATGGGCTTATGGACAAAAAAATTACAAGCATATTCAATTTGAACACCCACTTGCGGCGTTCACCGATTCGGTAACAAGAAAAAAATTAAATTTAGAAGCGTATCCTCGAGGAGGAAATGGCTACACAGTTGGTTCCACCGGAAGTGCCGAAAACCAACAAAGTGGTGCAAGTTTTAGGGTATTAATGGACACCAAGGATTGGGATCGTACTTTAATGATAAACACCCCAGGTCAATCAGGAGATCCCAAAAGTCCTTTTTATGGCAATTTGCTCGAAAAATGGGCAAATGATGGGTACTTCCCGGCTTATTTTTCAAAAAATATGATCTTAAATGAAGCATCATTTCGACAATTATTCACACCAAATAATTGATATATAATATTTTAAAAATTAATATTTTAACATATATATAATTTAAAAATTTTATAATTTATTGATATTCAATCAATATTATTCACTAACGATAGTTTGATTAATCATTTGAAAATTTACTTAGAATAAACTTTAACATTTCATTAATATATGCAAATGATATGTTAAATTCGCTTTCTAAATTTTTAATATGAGAAAACTTATGTTGATGTTGACTCTAAGTTTATTGACAGTTGTGTCTGTATTTGCACAAACTCGTCAGTTAACTGGTAGAGTAACCGATCAAAAAGGCGTCCCTGTTGCAAACGCTTCAGTGATTGTAAAAGGCACAAAAATTGGTGCTAATACAACTGATGACGGATCTTTTAAATTAGCTGTTCCAGCAACCGCTAAAGTCCTAGTAGTTAAGTCAATTAACTTTGAAGAGGCACAGGTGACTATCGGTAATAACACGAATTTTACAATCAAATTAGAAGCTACTTCTTCTGAATTAGACGAGGTTGTAGTTGTTGGTTACGGTACTACCAAAAAGTCAAATGTAACTGCTTCTATTTCTAAAATTGATGCGACTAAGATTGAAAACAAACCTTTCGCTTCATTAGACCAAATGTTACAAGGTGCTGCTCCTGGTTTACAGGCTTCATCTTCAACTGGTCAACCAGGTGCGGTAACTCCAATCCGTATTAGAGGTGTGGGTTCATTCTCTTACTCTGGTGCGCGTCCTTTGTACATTGTGGATGGTGCTCAAATTAACGACGGTGACCTTTCAAACGGTAACGGTGGTGGATTTAACATCAACCCTTCTACAAACGTTTTATCTACAATCAACTCTGACGATATCGAAAATGTAACTGTATTGAAAGATGCGGCTGCAACTTCTATCTACGGATCAAGAGGTGCGAATGGTGTTATCGTGATTACTACAAAAAGCGGTAAGTCAGGTAAAACTCAATTCCGCTTTGATACTGAAGTAGGTCAAAACACTGTAATCTTACCTCCAGTAGCTGGTCGTCCATTAAGAACTAATGACTGGATGGAATTATTAAAAGAAGGTTTAGCAAATAATGGTTCTTCAGCTGCTACAATTGCTTCAACAGTTGCTGGATATGGTTTTGGTAATGGTGTTGACGTTGATTGGTATGGTTTAATTACAAGACCAGGTGATCAAAAGCAATACAACTTAAGTGTTAGTGGTGGTGATGCAAAAACTAAATTCTTTGCTTCAGGTGGATATTTCCAACAACAAGGAACTACTATTGGAACTGATTTAACAAGAGTGACTGGTAATATTAAAGTAACTCATAATGCAACTGATAAATTATCTTTTGAAACAAAAGTTTCTGTTGGTAGCGTATTACAAAATTCTGCATTAGCTTCTTCAGGTCCTTCAGGTGGTGGTGGATATTATGGTAACCCTGCTTATGTGTCTTTAGTATTAAGACCAACTCAAAATCCATTCCGTCCAGACGGTTCATACAATATTGGTACAGATAACTTAAGTTTCCCTGCACACTACAATCCTTTGTATGTAGCAGCAAACGATAAAAGATGGTTAAAGAGTTTGAATGCAATTGCAAATCAAAAAGCTGAATATAAGTTTAATCAAAACTTTAAATATTCAACTGTTGTAAACTTGCAATATACAAATAACGAAGAGTATCAATTCAACAACCCATTCCATGGTGACGGAGCTGGTGCAAATGGTGAAGGTATCTCAATCATTACACGTACTTTCTTATATGATATCATCAACCAATTTGACTATCATTTAGATATCAATAAAGCAAAGCGTTTTTATGCTGACATGAAAGTGGGTCAAGAAGCAATTAAGAGTCAACAATTCCAACAAATTGGTGATGTAACTGGTTTCCCTCCACGTTCTGATTTATATTTAAACTCAAATGCGGCAACTTCAACAAACGGTAAAGTTTATGAAAATGATTACACATTTGAAGGATACTTTGCTAATACTACCCTTTCTTTATTAGATAAATATACTTTATACGGATCTTTCCGTCGTGACGGATCATCTCGTTTTGGTATTGAAAACCCTTATGGTAATTTCTGGTCAGTGGGTACTTCATGGAACGTATTAAATGAAGAAGCATTTAAAAATGTAAAGGCTTTATCAGCATTTAAATTACATGCAAGTTATGGTACTAATGGTAATGCAGAAATTGGTAACTATACTTGGAGACCATCGTATGCATTTGGTTACAACTATAATGGTGTAGCAGGTGGTACTTTCAGTAATATTGGTAACACTGCGTTGACTTGGGAAAAGAACAATCAATTTGACGTTGGTACTAATTTAGGCTTCTTAGATGGTAGAATCAATGCAACTGCTGATTACTATATTCGTAATACGAATGGTGCATTATTAAATCAAAACTTATCTCGTACAACAGGTTTCACAGGTTATATTAATAACGTAGGAAGCATGCAAAATGAGGGTATTGAGTTAACTTTAAATTTAGTGCCAATCAGAGTTAAGGATTTCCAATGGGAAGTAAATGCAAGCTATACTCATAATCAAAACAGAGTAACAAGCTTACCAACTGGTGATCAATTAAACGGTTCTTATATGTTAAGAGTTGGTCAACCATTCTATAGCTTCTACACAAGAGGATGGGCTGGTGTTGATCCTGCAAATGGTAATGCATTGTATTACCTTGACAGTACAAGAACAACTACAACGACCAATAAAACTGCTGCACAATTATTTATTGTAGGCAAACAAGCAGATCCTAAATACTTTGGAACTTTAGGTAATACTTTAACTTATAAAGGATTCTCTTTAAACTTTGATTTCTATTATAACTTTGGTAACTACATTCAAGAGGCTTACGCTCAGTACTTCTTAGATGGTACTTACTCAACTCGCGGTAAATATCAAATTAACTTACAAAGATGGCAAAAGCCAGGCGACATTACCAATGTGCCTAAATATGTAGCTAGCTCTTCAGTGGTTTCTGCTTCAGGCTCTGATCGTTTATTATCAAAAGGTGATTATATCCGTTTAAGAAACGTACAATTATCATACAGATATAACGATAAAAAAGTACTTGACAAATTCCACATTAATGGTGTGAATATTTATGCTAGAGGTACCAATTTATGGACTAAAACATACGATCCAAACTTATTAAGTGATCCTGAGCAAGGTATTACTGGTGTAAACAACCAACAAGTATTTGCTTCTAAATCAGTTACTTTCGGATTGAATGTTACTTTCTAATTATTCATCACTACTTATAATATTTTTATATGAAAAATAATTTCAACAACATTTCTAAAATGTTCTTAGCAGTTGGAGCCGCAGTTATTATGTTCGGTTGCTCTAAGTCATTTTTGGATGCAAAACCTTATGGTTCAGTAGTATTGTCTCAGGCGATCAATAGCGAAGACGATATGAATACTGCTATAAACGGTTTATATTCATCTTTAAGAGCTACCGATTTTTACGGTCGTACTTTTGCTGTAAAAGGTGATTTAATGGCTGACAATGCTTTTTTATCTAACTCAAACTCTGGTAGATACTTAAGCTTTAACAACTATAATTTTAATAAAACAGATTCTTACGCTTCTGCAGTTTGGATTAATGCTTATTCTGCAATCAAGAATGCAAACTTGATTATCAATTCTGGCTTAGATCCTGCTAAAAGTGCAAACGTAAGTCAATTACTTTCTGAAGCTTATGCGATCAGAGGTATGATTTATTTTGATTTAGTAAGAAACTATGGTTTACCTTATACAGTAGGTGATCCAAACTCAAATCCAGGTGTGCCAATTGTTACAAGTTTTGATGCAACAATAAAGCCTGCAAGAGCTACTGTTGCTGCAGTATACACGCAAGTATTGGCTGATTTAACTAAAGCAAGTTCTTTAGCCAAATATAACCAAGGTCAAACAATGACTTTTGCTGCTACTAACAAAACAAGATCTGTTAACTCATCATTCATGAGTTCATATGCAATCAAATTATTGATGGCTAGAGTATATCAAAACAAAGGTGATTGGGCTAATGCAAAATTATTAGCTAGTGACGTAATTGCTAATAGTGGTTTTTCATTAGTAACAGCAGCAAACTTAATTTCTTATTGGAAAGGTGCAACTCCATTGACAAGTAAAACTGAAACTATGTTTGAAGTTACTTCAGATGCTAATAATAGTGTATCTGATGGTACTTTAGCTAACTTATATGTACCTAAACCAACTGGTTCATATGGAGACATTTTAGCTACTCAAGGACATTATAATTCATATACTGCAACAGATGTAAGAAAAGGTTTAATTGCTCCAGGTACACGTTCTGGTCAAGCTGGAACTGCAAATTATGTAGTAAAGTATCCTATTGATGTAATCAACTACGATGATGTTAAAATTATTCGTTTCTCTGAAGCCTATTTAATTTTAGCTGAAGCACAATATAATTTAGGTGATATTGCAGGTGCGAATACTACTTTAAATACATTTGTATTACAGAGAGATCCATCTAAAGTATACGCGAGCACTGGTACTCAAGTATTAACAGATATCTTAAATGAGCGTGCTAAAGAATTTGCTTTTGAAGGATATCGCTTTTGGGATTTGATGCGTTTAAACTTAACGTTTAATAAGCCTCAAACTCAGGATGCTAACAACAACTACACATTTACTGCAGTTGCTCCTGGTAATATCAACAGAATTTTCCCTATTCCTAATGATGAAATGTTAGTGAATCCAAACATGGTTCAAAACCCTGGATACTAGTACTTCATTTTAGAATACTATATTAAATGGCCTCCAATTGGAGGCCATTTTTTTGTTACAAGCATTTGTCTGTATAAATTATTTACTTGGAGAATTGTAAGCGATATGAGGAAACATAATAGGAAGTATCCCTAGTTTGTACCTTATAAAATAGACGTGCTTCTTTTCCCATTGATAATGATGTGTATTTATTGGAGATCGCACCTTTATCACCTACTGGCTGTAACGATGGATACCAGATAATTTGATCTTGTTTAGTAAGTAATAATTTCGGTACTGACCATTGTTGAGAGGTGGATTGGTTCAACTCTTTATTATTATTAAAGGATATATAAATACTGTTACCTTTCCAAGAAGTGCCTTCGGACTTTGCCATTAACATCACCCAAGCTTGTAAATAATTATTCCAACTTACCGAAGGACCCCAATAAAATTTTGTATTTGCTTTTGAAGCTGCCCCACCACCATCCTTTATCGGAATCTGTAAGCTAGGAATTGGTTTTCCAATGCCATCATATGCGGTCAAGTACTCTTTTCCGTTCCATCTGTAAGCTTTACCTACAGGACTTTCTAGGTCAGCGACTGCAATACGCGCAATGCTAATACATTGTCCATGATATTCTTTATTCGAGTCGTATGTTAACGAATCATATTTGCCGGCATAACCATATTCTCCATAAAATATATATAAATAATTCCCACTCACAATTGATGAGGGATCTCCAACTCCCCCTGCAAAAGTAACTGCGTTATTGTGTGGTTTTAAAATCATTCTTGGCTGATTGTCTTCTAAAATAATACCCTTATTATTCCATGATTTACCACCATTTACAGATTTCATAATTCCAATTCTACAAACCGCTGCCGGAGTTTTTTCGCCTGTTAAACCTTGAGGCCAATTTTTATTGATATATCCTTTTTTATTTTTCGAACGATATGGATAGGTGTCTGGATAATTTTCGTTGTGGTATAAGGCAAATAATGTTTTTCCTGTTTTATCTTTTTTATCTTGATAAATAGTTTCAAACCACACTGCACCATGTAACCCTTCTTCACCAGGCTTAACGTTTATTGGCATTGTCGGCTCGATAAATTCATTGGGTTTTTTTTCAAAAACAATATCTGGGCTTAACCCATCTGCGAATTTTAATTCATTGGAATAACCCCATAATGGATCTTCGCCGTATTTCCCTGGGAATATTCTAAAAGTATCTGCTATCCATGCTTCGGCCATATTGCAATCAACAAATGAGTTAAAATAGATTGGCTTAGCTTCGATTAGCTTAAATTGTATACTTGAATTTTCCTTTTGAAAAGCGAAACCAAATATTAATATGGTTATACCAACGAATATGAATCCTTTTTTCATGCGCAGTATTTGTTTAAGTAAATTAATGAATAGTTGGTTAAAATTTGATTAAATTAGAGTGCATTTAATTCTACACTTAATTATTATCAATATGAAAAAAATCTTTTCATTATGTGCATTCTTTGCACTTGCATTAAATATGAGTGCACAAAAAATAGAAGATTATTTATCTCCAGCTTTTCCAACTGGTCTTATTGTAAATCATGCAGGCAATGCTATAGCATGGGTGTTTAATGATAAAGGAGTGCGCAATATATTTTATGGGCAGCCTCCAAATGAAAAATATCAGTCCTTAACTACTTTTACATCCGATGATGGAGTTGAAATTAATAGTTTACAATTTTCACCTAATGATGATATCCTGTATTTTGTTAAAGGAAACACGGTAAATACTAAAGGAGAGCCGGCTAATCCAGCACAATTGCAAACATCTACAGAACAAAACATATATGCGCTCACCATTGCGACAAAAGAAATAAAAAAAGTATCTAAGGGCAGTGGATATACAATTAGTCCTGATGGGAAACTATTGGTATTTACACAAGGAGGAAGGGCATGGAAAGTAAATCTTTCAGTACCACAATATCTTACAGAGCCTTTATTTATGGCAAGAGGCGGGATTAGCGGGTTGCATTTTAATCAAAATGGGAATTTCATTTCCTTTATATCTACAAGAGAGGAACATAGTTTTGTAGGGGTGTTTTCTTTAGAAACAAATACTGTAAAATATTTAGATCCATCTACTTATGTTGATTCAGACCCAGTTTGGAATACAAGTGGAACTCAAATTGCATTTATTAGACGCCCGTTTATAAGACAAGAAGTTTTATTTGATCCCAAACCTAATAGTGAGCAACCTTGGCAATTAAAAATGGTGGATATAACAACAGGTAAAGCAAATACAATTTTTATGGCTGATAAAGGAAAAGGTTCAGTGTGGGTAAATGATTTACCAGCAGGTGGGAATACATTAATGTGGACTAAAAATAATACCATCATTTTTCCTTGGGAAAAAACAGGATGGATGCATTTGTATAGTATTCAAATAGAATCAAAAAAAATACACGAACTAACCCCCGGAAATGGTGAAGTGGAAACAATGAGAATAGAAGCGGATCAGGAAACTATCACTTATGTTACTAATATTGGTGATAGTAATAGACGTCATATTTGGCAAATCAATACCAATGGGGGTAAACCAGTATTAATGACTCCTGGTAAAGGAATTGACTACAACCCTGTTTCTTTACAAAATGGGGGCATTGCATATTTAAGTGCTTCTGCAACACAACCAGCTTGGCCTTACTATAAAAACGAAAATGAAATAAAGAAGATTGCTTCAGACATGTTTCCGAAAAATTTCCCGAATAACTTAGTTACACCAACTACAATTTTAATAAAAGCTATGGATGCTAAGTTAGCGCCTGCTCAATTATTCCTGCCTAATAATTATGATCCTAATAAAAAATATCCTGCAGTTATATTTTTACATGGGGGTAGTCGCCGTCAAATGTTAGAAGGGTTTAATTATAGTTCTTATTACTCTAACGCTTATGCTTTAAATGAATATTTTGCCAATCAGGGATATATTGTAATCTCTTTAAATTATAGAAGTGGTATTGGTTATGGATTGGATTTTAGAGAAGCTAAGGATTATGGAATGACTGGTGCATCAGAAGTTAGAGACTTGATTGGCGCAGGTGAATATTTAAAATTAAGGAAAGATGTGGATGGAAAACGAATTGGCTTGTGGGGCGGAAGTTATGGAGGCTATCTAACAGCACATGGATTGGCGCAAAGAGGAGATTTGTTTGCAGCAGGTGTAGATATTCATGGAGTACATAATTGGAATGACGAAGAACCAACATTTACACCATGGTATGATAGCTTATTGGTTACTAGTTATGCGCAAAGAGCCTATAAATCATCTCCTGCTTATTATGCAAAGGGTTGGAAAAATTCAACACTGTTTATTCATGGTGATGATGATAGAAATGTACCATTTACGGAAACGGTTCATATGATTCATCAATTAAGAAGACAAGGAGTAGATGTGGAAGAAATTATATTTCCAGATGAGATACATGGATTTTTAATGTATAGAAGTTGGTTAAAAGTAGATGAAGCAACTTTTGAATTTATAAATAGAAAATTTAAGAAATGAAAAAACTGATCTTCTCATTGTTTGTATTGCCAATTGTCTCAATGGCACAAAATCCAAGCAGCTTTACCCCTGCATCATTTAATGATACTGACCGTTTGGAGCGTATTCAAAAAGCCATTCCAGTTATCGAAAAAATTTACAAAGATTTTGCAATTGCAAATCATTTTCCGGGCTATGCATATGGAATTGTCGTGGACGGGAAACTATTGTATAAGGGGGCAAGTGGCTACGCAAATATCGAAGAAAAAATACCTGCTACCACGAGTTCTATGTTTCGTATTGCATCCATGTCAAAAAGCTTTACTGCTTTAGCTATTTTAAAATTACGCGATGCAGGTAAACTAAAATTAGATGATCCTGTTGAATTGTATATTCCTGCTATTAAAGGACAGGGTTTAACAAAGGATGCGGCACCTATTACTATTAGACATTTAATGAGCCATAGTGCCGGTTTCCCAGAGGATAATCCTTGGGGGGATAGACAATTAGCTGATACCGAAAAAGACTTAATAGATTTAATCAAGCAAAAAATTTCTTTTTCAAATGTATCCGGTGTAGAATATGAATATAGCAATTTAGGTTTTGCTATGTTGGGGTATATCATTCATAAAGTATCTGGTGAGCCATATGATGTATACATTAAAAAAAATATTTTAGCTCCATTAGGAATGAAAGCTACTACTTACGAGTATACCGAAATTCCTAAAGATAAATTTGCTTATGGGTATCGATATATCAATGACGCTTGGCGCAAGGAACAACCATTAAAAGACGGCATTTATGGTGCTATGGGAGGCATGATTACTTCTATTGATATGTTTGGCAATTATGTTGCCATGCATGAGGCAGCATGGCCGGAGCGTAACGATCAAGAAACCTTGCCGGTTAAAAGAAGCACGATTCGTGAAATGCATCAGCCTTCCCGTTTTATTTCCTTGAATCCTAATTATACCTTTCCTAGTGGTAAAAAAATGGCTACAACAGGAAGTTATACCTATGGTTTAAGATGGATGATAGATGCGGAACACAAAAAGAATATTGGACATAGTGGAGGCCTGCCTGGGTTTGGAAGCAATTGGCAGTTTTTGCCAGATTATGGTATTGGTGTAATACTCTTTGCCAATGTAACTTATGCGCCAACTACTTATATCAATACAGTGGTTATTGATACCTTAGTTCAAATGGCACATTTAAAACCAAGACAAACAAGTGTTTCTCCTATTTTGGCTAAAAGACAAAAAGAGTTGGTTGCAATTATTCAAGATTGGAATGATCATTCTAAAATATTTGCTGAAAACTTTTTCGATGATTATCCTATTGATGCGTTAAAAAAAGAAGGGATAGCATTATTTGATAAAGTAGGGGCTATTGTAAAAACAAATCAAATGATTGCCGAAAATCAATTGAGAGGATATTGCATTTTAGATTGTGAGCGTGGAAAATTAAAATTATCTTTTACCTTGTCTCCTGAAAATCCAGCATTAATACAAGAATATCATTTATCCTTAGAGTAAGGCTCGATAAAATATTAAAATAGTTGAAATATCCTTAAGTGAAAATAAATTGGAAAGGACTTCTTTTTTGGAGTAATCAATTTTATGGAATTTGTGCAGTATGCTTAGCTATAGAGTCTTCATTACAGCTGCTGCATGTAATGCCATCTATATATGCATTGCTCCTGATTCATATAGCTACCATAATATATTATACACATGCGTATCTTTTAGATAGAAAAGAGGGAATTTATAATGAACGAAGCTCATGGTATCTAAAACATAAAAAGTATATATACACAAGACAGATCATTTATACCCTTATTGGTATTTATATTGCATTATTTAAATGTAAAATTTTTGATTTGTTTTTCAGTTCAATAATTTCATTTTGGATTTTAGTAGCAATAACTTTCTTTTTTTGTTTCTTTTATTATTTACCAACAATTTTATCCAACAAGAAAAATATAATAAGAACTTCAGGTTATCTTAAAAGTATCAGTATTGCTTGGGTTTGGGCAATTGCAACCTGTGTTATACCTGTTTGGTTATCGGGTAAATTTAATTTAATAGTAGCCACTATTCCATTTTGGTTTCATTTCATCCAATTATTTATATTCATATTTGAATTAGCCGTTTTATTTGACATAAAAGATATTAATAGAGACCAGCAAGAGCTTGTAAATACGATTGCAGTAAAAATGGGTAAGGATAAAATACGCACAAGAATTATACTGCCCATATTAATATTAAGTAGCATTTTGGCTTTGATCGAAATTCAGTTTTTGAATGAATCATTCTTTAATATTTTGCCACAATTATTATTACTGGTCTTGGTTTATTGGGTGTCTAAACTAATTATGGGCGTACAATCTATATTTTATAATATTCTTTTGATAGATGGCTTAATGATAATTAAGGTAATCTTAAGCAGTATATTTTTTTTGAGCTAGCGGCACAATATTTTTTTATTTCAATACGACAAACTCATTTCAATATTAGTAACTTTGTCATAAGCTTATTAATATGAAAATACTTTTATTAGAGGATGATGCTACATTATCAGCTGAAATAGAAAAATACTTTATTTCAAAAAACAGCACTTGTGTCGCTGTGCCCAATGGAGATTTAGTGGAAAATATATATAAAAAAGATGTATTTGATATCGCGATTCTAGATATTAGTGTGCCAGGCAAAAAAGGAATTGAAGTATGTGCCGCAATAAGGAATTTAGATAGTAAAATACCTATTTTAATGCTTACTGCATTTGGAGAGATAACAGATAAGCTAGCTGCATTTAATAAGGGAGCTGATGATTATCTAATTAAACCATTTCACTTTGAGGAGCTTTATGCAAGGGTAAATGCCTTATTAAAAAGAAAGCAACCAGAACAATTGGAGGCTGATATCACCGTTGCTGATTTGGTAATTTCAAATGCAGAGATGAAGGTTTTTAGAGCAGGTGTTGAAGTTATTTTAACTCCAAAAGAGTTCAAATTATTATCCATATTGGCACTAGCAAATGGCAGAATTGTATCTAAAAATACAATCAGTGAAAAATTATGGGATTATCAAGTAATTACGAATCAAAATACTATAGAGGTTTATATCAATTCTCTTAGAAAGAAAATTGACAAAAACAGTGATGTAAAATTAATTCACACTAAAGTAGGCTACGGTTATTTTTTAAAAGAAGATAAATGACCTTAAAAACAAGAATTTCCATTTTTGTAACCAATTTATTTTTGGTGCTTTACCTTGTAATGGCAGTATCTGTAATTTTATTATTTTCCGAATTCAGGGCCGAAGAGTTTCAAAATAGATTAAGACAAAAAGCAATTTCAACAATTGAATTATTGATTGAGATTAAGCAAGGCGATCAGAGTATTATAAAAAATATAGACAAGCAAAAAGCTGATAACCTTATTGACGAAAAAACCTTGGTTTTTAATAAAGAGTTTAAATTAATTTATTCAAGCTTGTATGATACGGCCTATCAATGGGAGGCAAATGAATTAAAAAATTTAGTTAGTAAAAAAGAATTTTTTAAACGAAAAGGAGATACAGAAACATTTGGTATTCTATATAAATATAAAAATGAAGACTATTATACAATGGTCTCAGCAGTTGATACCGCTGGCTTTCGTAAATTAAATTACTTAACTTACGTTTTGTTCTTTTCATTTTTATTATTTACACTTCTTGCCTGGTTTCTAACCAGAACAACGGTTTCAAGATTATTAAAACCGTTGGAACAATTTCTTTCTAAAATAAAATCTATTAATGAAAATAATTTAGGTGAATTGATTCAAGTGAAATCAAAAAATACCGAATTATTAATTTTAGCGCAAGAATTTAATTTAATGTTAAAAAGAATTGATGAGTCCTTGCAACATCAGTCTGAATTTACAGCGAATGCTTCTCATGAATTAAGAACTCCTATTGCTCGTATTATTGTGCAACTTGAAAATAAAATTAATGACCCTTTAACTTCCCAAGGGGATAAAATATTTTTGCAAAAATTAGTTTCGGATGCAAGCCAAATTTCAGAACTCATTCATTCTTTACTTATTCTTTCAAAAAATGATAAGACCATTCCAAGCAATGAAGAATTAAACCGATTGGATGAAATAATTTATGATTGCATTGAAAAAATAAATACCATTTATCCTGATTGTAAAGTTTATTTTGATATTGAAATCGAAAATGAACAGGATGATATAATAGAACTCAGAGGCACTAAATCACTTTTAGAAATTGTATTTATTAACCTTATTAAAAATGCTTATAGTTATAGTGACAATAAGGAAGTGCATATAAAAATAATCCAAAAGGAAACTACGATCCATTGTCATGTATTAAATAGTGGCAAAACCATTAGTACTGAGGACCAAAAGCGGTTATTTGAACCTTTTATGCGAGGCCAAAATGCCGATGGAATCTCGGGTTTTGGACTGGGCTTACGCATTGTAGAGAGAATCTTACATATTCAAAAAGCAAGCATTCAATATCAATCGGTTGGAGATAATTTAAATGAGTTCATCCTCGTTTTTCCGATTTAAGCCTTAATTAAGCTCAATTTGTATTTATTTGAACAAAAATTGCCCCCTTTTGTTGTATTGATTGGCTAAAACTAATAAAAGATTAAGCTTTTATTAAATAGAACTCACCTTGAACATTAATTATATAAATTTGCACTTTAATTTAAACATAACATCATAAAATATACAGATGGAGCAGCAAAAAAAGGAAAAACAAGCTAAAATCCGCAAAATTGTTATTGGGCTATTATTATTAGTTGCCCTTTATTTTGGAATCAAAAAAGTGTCATTTTCGTTAACGCATGAAACGACTGATAATGCACAAATTGAAACTTCAATTGTGCCAGTTATTGCAAGAACTTCGGGTTATGTAAAAACAATTGCCATTAAAGATTATGATTCAGTTCAACAAAATCAATTGGTTGTTGAATTGGATGACGCTGAATTGCAGGCAATGCTAGAGGAACAAAAAGCAGATTTATTACAATCTACAGCTGATGTTGCAAATGCAAAAGCCCAATTAGAAAATGCTACATTATCATTAAAAAATAATAAAGGCATCATTGACTTAAGAACTATCCGTCAAAAGAAAGCGTTAAATGATTTAACGAGAGATCAAAACTTATATAAAGAGCAAGCGATCACAAAAAAACAATTAGACGAAACTGAATATCAGGTTGCTTCCGCAAATCAAGAAGCGAATAATGCACAGACTGAATTAGCGATTGCTAATAATAAAATTGCAGTTTTAAGAGAGGCTTTAAACAAGGCAAATGCGAGCATTCAAATGAAGCAAGCTAAAATTAAAGAAACTGAATTAAAACTTTCTTACACAAAAATTACTACGCCAAGTACAGGAAAAATTGGCAAAAAGAATATTAACATTGGTCAATTTGTACAAGCTGGAACACCTATGTTTTCTATCGTAAACGACAGCAGCTATTGGGTTGTAGCGAATTTCAAAGAAAGCCAATTAGAATCTTTACACGAGGGTAAAAAAGTAAACATTCGTATTGATGCATTTCCTGACTTAAATGTTCAAGGAACTATTTTAAGTTTAAGTGATGCAACTGGAGCTAAGTTTTCATTATTGCCTCCAGATAATTCAAGCGGTAACTTTATTAAAGTAACGCAAAGAATCCCTGTTAAAATTTCCATAGACAATCAAGCCGCTTTGAAAAATGCTTTAAGAGCCGGTATGAGTGTATTTATCACCGTTGACAAATAGTTTAATGGCAACTCCTAAAGGAATCGCAAAAGCAATTATTGTAATTACAACGGTATCAGCTGCCATTATGGAGTTGATTGATACCTCTATTGTAAACGTTGCGCTAACAGATATTTCTGGAAGCTTAGGCGTAAGCATTGAAGATATTAGTTGGGTAATTACATCCTATGCGATTGCGAATGTGATTATTATTCCACTCACTGGATTTTTAGCCGAATACTTTGGCCGAAAAAATTACTATATCGTCTCCATGATCATTTTTACGGTCGCCTCCTATCTCTGTGGGCAATCGGATAGTTTGGTGGAGTTAATTGCATGGAGATTCATTCAGGGTATTGGAGGTGGAGCATTGCTCTCCACATCTCAAGCTATTTTATTTGATGCTTTCGAACCAAAAGAACGTCCAATGGCCGCTGGATTGTTTGGTATGGGTATTGTACTTGGACCAACATTAGGACCTACTTTGGGAGGCTATATTATTGAACATCATAGTTGGCCTTTGATTTTCATGATCAATATTCCAATTGGAATTGTTGCAACCTTCCTTGCATTTACTTTTATTGACAAAAAAGAGGGAGAAGGTAAAAACAAGAAAAGTATCAAAATTGACTATACAGGTATTATGCTACTGGCAGTCGGAATTGGTTGTTTACAATATGTTTTAGAGCGAGGTGAGTCCGAAGAGTGGTTCTCAAGCGAAACCATCAGATATTGTTCAGGAATTGCACTTGTAGCACTAGCCGTGTTTATATGGTATGAATTAAACATTAAACAACCAGCGGTTAACCTAAGAGTGTTGGGGAATCGAAACCTTGCATTCACCACCATTTTCACTTTTGTAGCTGGATTTGGTTTATATACTTCGGTATTTGTTTATCCAGTACTAGCCCAAAGAATCATGGGTTATACTGCTTTTGAAACCGGTATTTCCTTGTTACCACCAACACTGGCTGGTGTAATTATGATGCCCATTATTGGTAAATTAATGAGTAAAGGGGTGACTCCAATTCCATTTGTAATTGTAGGCTTCACATTATTCTCTGTATATGCATTTTATAGTGCAGCCATGCCACCGGATGCTGGTAAATGGGATTTTTTCTGGCCATTATTAATTAGAGCATTTGGTATTTCAATGAGTCAGTTGCCATTAATCAATCAGGCAGTGGTCGGGTTAGAGCCAAGGGATTATGCTTCGGGAATTTCTCTAAACAATATGATTCGTCAATTGGGAGGTGCTTTTGGTATTGCTATTGCCAATAATTATGTGGCTCAACAATATTTTAAACATAGAACTAATTTGATTTCCAACTTACCTGCAGATGGTGCACAATGGCAGGAAAGAGTAGGCGCGGTATCACAGGGAATTGCATCAAAAACGGGAAATTTTCATGGGGCTACACAAGGCGCTTATAAATTAATAGATTTATCGGTGGATAGACAGGCTTATTATTTATCCTATTTAGATACATTTAGATTGGTTGGAATATTCTTTTTAGTGGTTATTCCATTGGTATTCTTTTTGAGAACAAGAAAAAAATTAGATAAAGCTGCGATGGAGGCTGCTGCTGAAGCGCATTAAAATAGATATGAAAATGAAAAAATTAATTGCTGTTACTTTTTTATTGACGGTGTTTGGTGTTGCTACTAACGCACAAACTGTTACCAATAATGAACTAAAATCATTGTTACAAAAGTCAGTAACCTACTTTCCTAAAGTAAAAGAAGTGGAACAATCTGTTCAATTAGCAGAACAAAAATTAAAATTAACAGAATTAAATAAGTATCCAGATGTAACATTTGATGCAAGCTATGCATACGTACAACCAAAAATTGAAGTTCCATTTGGAGCAAACACTTTTCAATTTGCACCAATTCATAATGTGTCTAGCGCAGTTAACGGAACTTATGCATTGATTGATTTTGGAAGATTAAAGGCAAATATTGAAAAGTCAAAATTAGAATTGCAGTCAGCGCATCATGTTGCAGCACAATTGGAAAATAGTTTGTTCTCTCAAATCAGTCAATTGTATTTTCAGATTGTATATGCACAAAAAGCAATTCAAATTCAAGATCAAATACTTTCTTTATTGAATGAAAACAAAAAAGTAATTGATGCACAATTGGCTAACGGAAGCGCTATTCAATTAGACGCATTAACGATTCAGTCTAAAATTGATAATGAGAATAATAGAAAAATTGATGTAGAAACTAATTTGAAAAAATTATTAAATCTTTTGAAATATGCAACTGGTGTAGATAATGTTACAGAGGGTCAATTAGTTTTCAATACAAAAAATTACACTTACGACGAAGCATTTCAATACGCAATAGAGCATAATCCATCATTAGCGATTGCAAAAGATAAAATCAGTATTTCAAAAACAGATGTAGCTATTAGTAAATTAAATGACAAACCATTTATTGGCGCAAAAGCATCGATGGGATACAAAAATGGTTATTTACCTGCAATTAATGATCCCAAATTTAACTATAACGCGGGTGTAGGCATTTCTATTCCTTTATTCAATGGAGGAAAAATAAAGCAATTGGTGAAAATTCAAGAAAAAGGATTAGAACTGAGCGAAACCAATGTAGCTGCTTTATTACATGATACTGAGAAAGATATTCAAGCTGCTTTAATTGATATCAATAGCAATCAAAATAGAATTAAGAATGCAAATACACAAATTGAACAAGCTGCATTGGCTCAAAAATTAAGTGCCTCTAAATTGAAGAATGGTACGGCAACTCCATTGGAAGTAACCAATGCGAATACCGATTATCAAAAGGCTTTATTGAATCAATTACAATATCAATATCAATTATGCAATGCACAAATTGAATTATTGAAAATTATGGGTGCACCTATTGTAAACTAAAAGTCGGCGTAATCTTTAGCTTTCATTAAAATAATATCTGCCTTAGAAACGGTCTTTAAATATTCTGGGGCATTTGATATTTTCTTCCAATAAGCGTCATCACCAAATGCTTTCCAATGCGCGTCTCTATCTGCTTTATTTTTAAAGCTAGTCATGTAAATTAAATTAGGCATGCGAGATCCTGCGATTACTTTGGAATAAAAAATGGCATTAAAATTTAATCTAGCAAATAGTCCAATTTCTTTTCCCTCATTAAACATATGTACTTTTCGTAAGTGCATATCCTCAGTTGCACTTTCATAACTTCTGTATTCATAAATTCGCTCATCTACTTTTTCTTTTACTAGACTTGTTTTTTTCTCGTACTGAGCTTGTCCTTTAAAAGCTTTTGTCAAAATAGTTTCTACTCGATTATATGGAAGACTACTATCTGCATTTTCTAAATGTATAATCCCTTCAAATCCCATAGGATCAATTTTTTCAATTTTTTGATCTAGGTAATCTACTTCATCAATACTTTTTAGCGGTATCCAAACGTATAATTTTTTATCGCTTGCTGTATCATTGTCAATTGGCGTAAAAACCCCTACTTTCGAAATGCCTGCCTCGTGCAAATAAGGCAAGTAGGTTGACTTCATAAATACATCAATATGTTCAATTTGCTTTTGACTACTGCAGTGGTATATCTGAATTAAATAATATTCTCTAGGAATTGCATTGGCAATTAAGGATATACTAAATGTAAAAACGATTGTTAAAGCAAAGGCAAGAAGCATCTTTTTCATATTCTGAATATTTTGGTACTCAAAAATAGGGCATCTAAGTACTAATTAAATTATTTATTATATTTATTTATAATTACGATGCTATGCAAAAATCAAATGCTTCTATAATTCCCTTTATATTAATTACTTGCCTGTTTTTTTTATGGGGCTTTGCTCATAATTTAGATCCTATCTTAATCCCCCATCTTAAAAAGTCCTTTACGCTTACTACCACGCAAGCAACCTTGGTGGATTCCTCTGTGTTCATCGCTTATTTCGTAATGGCCCTTCCCGCTGGTTTTATCATGAAACGCTGGGGCTATAAAATGGGTATTATTTGCGGACTGCTCTTGTTTTCATTCGGCGCATTTTTGTTTGTACCAGCCGCGAATCAGCAATCTTACCAATATTTCCTATTTGCATTATTTATTATCGCCTGCGGTTTAACTATTTTAGAAACAGCCGCAAATCCTTATGCATCCGCATTGGGCGATGCTAAATCTGCTACCCTGCGTTTAAATTTTGCTCAATCTTTCAATGGCTTGGCAGTGGCTTTAGCGCCGGTAATTGGTGCAAAATTAATTCTAACAAAAGGGTATACTGATGCCCAATTATCAACCATGACAGATGCTGCAAAAAAAGCAGCGTTGGCTGCTGAAGCAGGTTCGGTGAAATTGCCTTATACCATACTAGCTTTTGTTTTATTGGCGATAGCAGTTATATTTTATTTTATAAAATTGCCGGACATACGCAACCAAGAGCAACAAAATAAGGATGGAGGTTTATTAAAAACATTCAGACATAAAAATTTGAGTTGGGCCGTGGCAGCACAATTTTTTTATGTGGGTGCACAGGTTTGTGTATTTAGTTTATTCATTTTATATGCAACCGAGGTAACGCATATTACAGAACTGCAAGCTGCTACTTACTTAAGTATTGGTGGTTTGGCTTTTTTGATAGGAAGATTTATGGGAACTCTATTTATGGCCTTTGTAAAACCTAATATCTTACTAACTATCTATGCTGTAATATGTGCAAGCTTATGTGTAGTAGCTATTAATTATACTGGGGTGTTCACGCTTTATGCCATTATTGGAATTTGCTTTTTTATGTCCATTATGTTCCCAACTATTTTTTCTTTAGGTATTAAGGACTTGGGATCAGATACCGAAATGGCCAGTAGTTTAATTGTAATGTCTATCGTTGGGGGTGCTGTAATGCCAAGATTTTTTGGCTTGATAAGTGATGGAACAAAAAACATACAAAATGGATACATTGTTCCACTTGTATGTTTTTTAGTTGTAGCCTATTTTGGATGGCAGGGCCATAAAGTGAAATCGGTAAATTAGTGCTTATACACTTTACCATCCTTCATTACCCAATCTACATTTTGTAAAGCATTAATATCTTTTGTAGGATCTACTTTTAAAGCAATAATGTCAGCGAAAGCGCCTTCTTTTATTTCTCCAATTTTACCTTCCATTCCAAGTAATGAAGCGGCAGTAGTGGTAGCTGTTTGTATAGCTTGAATGGGTGTTAAACCCCACTGTACAAAGTAAGTAAAGTCTTTTGCTTGTGGTAAATTCCAATCATACCCGCCTATATCTGTTCCGTAAGTTAATTTTACACCTTTGCTGATTGCTTTTTTAAAAGTTGCTTCGATTGATTGTTGAAAATACAAATTAATAGGGCTTCCCAATTTCGCTCTTCCTTCAGCAACAAATTCATTTACAAATAATGTTGGGCACCAGTAAATTCCTTTTGCTGCCATTAAATTCATACACTCTTCATCCATACCAGAACCATGCTCAATTGAAATTGCTCCTGCATTAATGGCTGCTAAAATTCCGTCTCTTGTCATCGCATGTGCCGCTAATTTTTTTCTGCTTTTTAAAGTTTCATCTCCAATAGCGGTAATTTCTTCGGTAGTAAAATTAGGGATCGATCTAAATGAGCCATCTGCTAAACGATAGTATCCACGGTCTGCGTAAATTTTAATCCAATCAGCACCTTGTTCAATTTGTTGACGAACCGCTCTGCGTGCTTCATCAGCACCTGTAATTTCAATCACCCCTTTTGGTAATTTTAATTCCCAAGCATAGTCCGATGCTTTAATAGGATAATGACCTGTTGTATTCATTGCAAGTGTTGCAATTTGCATTCTAGGTCCAGTAATAACTCCTTTATTAATTGCTTTCTTAACATCAACGTCTGCAAAGCCAGCACCTTCTGTACCAAGATCTCTAATGGTTGTAAAGCCATTCATAATAGCTTTTTCGGCACTTTTACTTGCTCTTAAAGTACGGTAAGGAATAGATTCTTTTAATACTTGCACATCATAATCTTCGGATGTAATATCACCTTGTAATAAAACATGCGTGTGCGCATCAATCATACCAGGCATTACAAAATAATTACTCAAGTCAATGCTTGAATCTGCCTTACTTGCTGTTTTAGAAACCGAAACAACAGTATTGCCTTTTAATAATACATATTGATTATCTAATACTTTTCCTTCCTTGGTGTCTAGTAATTTTCCGCACTTAATTAAAATTGTTTTTTGAGCAGTTGCTTCATTGTTTAAAAGAAAAGTCATTGCAAGCATTGCAAGGAAAACTACTGAAGATATTTTTTTCATAGCTAATTTTTTGATGATTATTTTATTCGCCCTTGATTAAGAAAGTGTAAAAATTAATACATTTTTGAAAATCAGAAATTTGCATTCTCTCGTCAATCCCATGATATCCTTTAGCATCGGTTAATGGTGAAAAATTGACCACTCCTTCGCTTACTTCTCTATAGTTTCTTGAATCTGTTGCTCCTACCATTAACATTGGCGCAACTACTACATCCTTAACCACTGCACGCACTGCCTTTTCTACTCTTTTATAATACTTACTATTCACATCAGTTGTTGGAGATGGTTCGGTCATATAATTTTTATAGTAAGTTATTTTTATGTTGGTATCGTTAATTGTTTTTTGAACATAGTCAAAAACATCTTTAGTGCTTTGGCCAGGAAGGATTCTACTATTAATATAGGCAGTCGCAAATGTTGGAATCACGTTATCTCTAACCCCGCTATTAAATACGGTTGGTACTAGCGTGGTTCTAATTAATGCATTGCTGGTAGGTTGTTCAGACATTTTATTAACTACACTACTTTTAAAAAGCCATAAGTTAGACAAAGCCATTTTTTCCCAAAAGTTTTCGTTGTATGCGCTAATACTTTTAAGGTATGCTTCAATTGGCATAGTTAATTTTGTAGGCATTGGGTTTTGGCTCACTTTTGCAATTGCATTGCTTAACATATCAATTGCAGTTTTGCTTGCTGGTATGGAAGAATGCCCTCCCGCTTTTTGGGCAGTCAAAACAAGGGTCACATAACCTTTTTCACCCACCCCAATGGAAGCAATAGGTGCTTTAATCGACTTATTATCTTCTGTTGAAATTTCTCCTCCTTCATCCACTACTAAATCGAATTTTTGATGAATAGATTTAAAATATTTAACCATTGCAGTAGCCCCTTTTCCACTTGATTCCTCATCAGCACCAAAACATAGTAAAATGGTTTGCTTCGGCTTAAACCCTTTCGCAATTTGAGCTTCAGCGGCTTCTAAAATACTAATCATACTAGACTTATCATCTAATACCCCTCTTCCCCAGATATAATTTTCTTTTACTTCACCACCATATGGTTTTGCGTGCCATAATTTAATGGCAGATTCCTCCACAGGAACTACATCATAATGCGCCATTAAAACCATTGGAAGTAAACTAGTATCTGTTCCTTTCCATTCGTATATATAGTTGAAACTATCAATAATGGTTCTTGGTAAATTTTTATGAATAAGTGGGTAGGTAGTTTCTAAAAACTTTCTATACTTCATAAACGTAACTGTATCAAACTGATACTCATCATTAGGTGTTTCGGTGCGCAATTGAATTGCGGCACTCATATGCTCAATTGCATTTTGAGGTAATGCCTCTAATACCACTTCCTTTTGATTGCTAATTGGTTTATTGCTAATCGTTTTAACTAAAACAATAATTGTAATTATCAATAACCCCAAACCTAATACGGTGAGTAACTTTTTCATGTAAATTGATTATACCGTAAGATACGAAAGTTCAATAAACTGCATACATAAAAACGCCCCCAATCAATTGGAGGCGTCTTCAAAATCAAAATTCCTGTTTATGCTCTAAAACCTTTTCTGCGCATCATTTCGTGTCGTATTTCTTTCAAAAATTCACGATCTACTTTCAATGCCTCATTTACTCTTTCATCAGATTTTAAAACTGGTTTTAAATCTGCTTTGTATTTTTTTCTTGCAGCTAATAATGCTTCTTGTAGTTGAATTTCATCATTAGATTTGCTATCCATAATTTCTTTAGCTGCTTTTTTGTGGGCTTCATATACTGGCCAGAATGATTCAGCTTCGGCTTTAGTTAAAGAAAGTTTCTTAGTAAAGAAGTCAATCTTAAACATTTCCATTTTTTCTTTATTAGGGCCCATTTCGCCTCTTTTGCCAAAGCGTCCTCGGCCTGGGCCTTGTTCCATTGGCGGTTGTGGCGGTGGAGGGGGTTGTTGTTGCGCAAATGTAGCGGTTGATAAAGTCAACATTGTAAGTGCTAAAAGGGTGTTTTTCATAGTATAATTTTTAATTATTGAGCATTATTTGTGTCTTTTATTAAGTGCGTATTTAAATTTTCTAAACTGCTACTTTCTTTGCTTATTTCTGCTTGCCAGTCAATTTCTGCCATCGCCTCATTTTCATTAACATAGGCGTCAATTTCGGAAGTGGCAATATCTTGTATACTTATATTACTTGCAATATCTGTTTTGGTATTTTTTGATTCAATCCATAAATACGTTGAAGCAATGATTGCGAAAAAGCTTGCTGCTATTGCAATTTGGCCCCATTTAGGGATAGAAAAGCGGATTATTTTTGCTTTCTTATCCTCAGCTACTTTACCTAAAACCTGTGCTTCAAAATTTTCAAAATAATTAGTTGGCGCTGTATTTATCTTGACCTCATAATTATTTAATGCTTGCTTTGAAAACAAATTCTCGACAAGGGATTTGTCATTTAAAATTTCAATATTTTCTTTATTGTTATCCATTTCGTTTATTTGACAGTTATTGGTACTATTGGTTTAATCCTTTTTTAAAATTTCTTCCATTTTTTTAAGTGCCTGGTGAAAATTTGCTTTTGCACCACCCACCGAAGTCCCGGTTATTGTGGCAATTTTTTCGTAATTCATTTCTTCAAAATAGCGCAACATAAATACAAAGCGCTGTTTTTCAGGAAGTTGCTGAATGGCTTGTTCCAATGCAATTTGAATTTGACTTGATTTAGGACTATCTGAGCCTGAAGTAGCATTTTCATAGTCATAGTTGTCCTCTGATATATTTTGAATGCATCCTTTCTTTTGCTTTTGTAAAAAGTTAAGGGTTTCGTTATAGGCCACTCTAAATAACCAAGTGGAAAATTCACTCTCCATTTTAAATCCATCCAATTTGGACCAGACTTTTATCCATACCTGTTGCGCTATATCATCCGCGTCGGCATGTTCAGTAACCATTCTTTTTATTTGAAAATATACTTTTTGCTGATGCTGTTTTAATAATAGCGTAAAAGCGGCTTCCTTTTGAAAACCTTGCTGAAACTGTAATACTAAATCCTGATCATTCTGCATACTGTAAATTTAGACAATCCTTTCCTAGAAAGGTTTAATGCTTTATCTTTAATATTCATTCTTCAAATTACAATTAATGAAAAAAACGAACATTTTATTTTTATCAATGTTATTGGTTTTTGCTAATACCGCTAAAGCTCAAGAGACAAACAGTATTATTAATAAATCAGAGACAGAAAGAATCGAAAAATACCTTTCTTCCGATGAATTAGAGGGAAGAAGAACCTATTCAAAAGGAATTGATAAAGCAGCAGATTTTATAGCCAATGAATTTAAGCAATCTGGTTTAGCTACCTTAAATAAAAGCGGCAGTTATTTACAAAAATTTACAAGATTAAATGCAAAATTTATAGCTGCATCTGCCAATTTTGACGGAATGGCTTTGGATCAAAAAAATGTAATTGTACTTACCAGTGAACCAACAGTAAATATTACGGAGGCAAGTGGGTACGAAGTTGTTAAAATTGCAAAAGAAGATAATTTAGGATTAGCAGCAAGAAAAATTTTAGCTGCCAATAAAAATTATATTGTTTTAGTGGATGAAAGCTTTGCAAATAATTTTAGTAGATTAATACAATTTAAATCAGGTATTACGGCAGAACAAAAGACAGTTGTATTTATTTTAACTAACCTGGCGCCAACAAAATTTACTATTCAAGCTACACATAAAATTGAAACTTTAAATTTAACGAATGTAGTTAGTGTATTACCTGGAAAAACATTGCCTAATGAATATGTAATTTTTTCAGGACACTATGATCATTTAGGAATTAATAGTTCAAAAGCAATCAATGGCGACTCGGTATATAATGGCGCCAATGATGATGCAGCTGGAACTACTGCTATGATCATGCTTTCAAAATATTTTGCTGCAAAAAATAATAATGCCCGCACATTAATATTCGTAGCATTTACTGCAGAGGAAATAGGAGGTTTCGGTGCGCAATATTTTTCAAAACAATTTGATCCTGCGACCGTAAAAGCAATGTTTAATTTAGAAATGATTGGAACAGAAAGTAAATGGGGCAAGAACAGTGCTTATATTACTGGCTATGAAAAAACAAATATGGGCTCTATCTTACAAAAAAACTTAGAAGGCTCTGCTTTTAAATTTTATCCTGATCCTTATACGGATCAAAATTTATTTTACCGATCTGATAATGCAACCCTTGCAAGACTAGGTGTGCCAGCACATACCATTTCTACTTCTAAAATGGATAACGAACCTAATTATCATAAACCAAGTGATCAATTTGAGACATTAGACATGGATAATATGAATGAAATTATTAAAGCAATTGCTTTAAGCTCTCAATCTATTATTTCAGGTAAGGACACGCCCTCAAGAGTAGATACTACTCAGTTAAAATAATTCAGCATCTCTATTTGAAATTATTATGAAAAGAATTTTATTATTCGTAGTACTTTTTGTTTGCTTGTCAAGTCAAGCACAGGTAAAAAATTATTATCCTAGTGCGAATCAATGGGATGTAAAATCACCCACAAGTTTTCAAATTGACACTAATAAATTAAACGCAGCTGTTCAATTTGCAAAAGACAATGAGTCAAAAAATCCCAAAAACTTATGGCTAACACAAGCCATGCAGTTTGGTAAAGAACCTTTTTCGGATCCTATTGGCCCAATGGCAAGTAGAGGTCCTGCATCTGGTTTAATTATTTACAAAGGCTATATCATTGCTTCATGGGGCGATCCTAATGCCGTAGAAATGGTCAATAGTGTTACCAAGAGTTTTGTTTCTACCGTAGTGGGTTTAGCGGTTGAAAAGGGTTTGATTCATTCCATTGATGATAAAGTGTATACATATTTGCCTCCTATCCAAGTGGTTAAAAATGGAGTTGCCGAAATTCAAAACCCTATCGAGCAAACCTCTTTTATTTATCCTTTTGAAACTGCGCATAATAGAAAAATAAGCTGGGATCATTTATTAAGACAAACCAGTGATTGGGAAGGTGTGTTATGGGGCAAACCAGATTGGGCAGATAGACCTTCCGATAAATCTGATGAATGGACAACACGTAAAAGATTTGAACCAGGGACTGTTTATAAATACAATGACACAAGGGTAAATGCATTGGCATTGGCAGCAACCGCTGTTTGGAGAAAACCATTGCCTGATGTTTTAAGAGAGCAAGTAATGAATCCAATTGGAGCATCTAATACTTGGGCTTGGACAGGTTACAATAATGCATGGATTGTACTTGATGGTAAAATGATACAGTCAGTAAGTGGCGGCGGTCATTTTGGTGGAGGTATGTTTATCAATGCCTATGATATGGCGCGTTTTGGGTTATTGACTTTAAGAAAAGGCAATTGGAATGGAAAGCAAATCATTCCTGAATCTTGGATTCAAAAATCAACCACTCCAACCATCGCAAATACTGGCTATGGTTTTATGAATTATTTTTTAAACACCAATCAAAAAATGTATCCATCTGCACCTGCATCTGCCTATGCACATATCGGCAATGGCACCAATGCTATTTATGTGGATAGCGAACATGATATTGTTGCTGTTGTTAAATGGATGGATGATAAATCGATGGATGGGTTTTTAAAACTACTGTTAAGCGCTTTGCCAAATAAATAGTAAAATGGTATGTTTTTAAATAGCTTCAAACTCTCCTTTGTCTGTATTTTTTTGCACTTTGCCAGCTTCAAATACTTTTCCATTCATAGCAATATAAACACCAGGTTTGAGTACTTGTACGAAAGCAAGGGCACTCCCTAAATTAAATAATCCATCACTACTTCCAAATTTATAAGGCACCATGGCTCCAGTTAATACAATTGTTTTATGAGGGCAATTGGATTGTATGTATTCGGCGGTAATCGTCATGGTATCAGTACCATGTGTAATTAAAATTTTATTTTCTGTAGCATTATTAATGGCATCTGCAATACATTTTCTATCCGCATCAACAAAATCTAAGCTGTCCTTCATCATAAGGGTTTCAATGGATAAATCCAATCTGCTACGTCCTAAGTCAAGCATTTCAAATAAATGCGTTTCTTTAAAATAAAGACTACCATTTAATTCATTGTATTCTTTATCAAATGTTCCTCCGGTAATAAAAACTTTAATTCCCTTATCCATAATTTATTTTTGTCTAAAGTTGTCACCTATAAATGAAAGTGCATTAATAACGCCTGTTCTCCAATATGTCCAATTGTGTTCTCCATCACGCATTCTAAATTCATGAGGTACATTCTTTTTGGTTAAATCAATATGTAATTGGGCATTCCCTACTGTTAAAAAATCTCCATCTCCACAATCAATCCAATATTTAACTGCTGCTAATTCTTCGGTTTTCTTTCCTTCGATAATACTAAATACACTATTCTTATACCAGGTAGGCGTAAGACGATCCTTTCCTTTTAAATCTTTACCAATAGGACCACCAAAATAAGTATTATACATACCATCTTTCATATTTTCATAATCTTCATTGGTCCAAATTGCAGCACTTAACGGTGCGGCTGCCACAAATAAATTAGGATATTTTAATGCATAAAGTAAGCTGCCATAGCCTCCCATGGATAAACCAGCAATGCCTCTAAATCTTTTTTCTGCTTTAACATGATAGGTCTTTTCAATATGCGGAATTAATTCTTTGATAAAAAAATCTTCATAGTTCATAGAACCATCAGTAGCATTGATATAAAAACTTTTAAAACCATCTGGTGTAACAATAATCATAGGAGGAATTGTACCATCCTTTATAGCAGCATCGGCTAAGCGATTTATTTCTCCAAATTGAACCCATCCATTATCTGCATCACCATAGCCATGTAATAAATAAGTAACAGGATATGTTCGCTCATTCGTATAATAATCATTAGGTAAATAAATAGTATAATGTACTTCTTTATTTAAAATGATACTCTTTACTATTTGTTTTTCTTTTACAATGCCTTGACTTTTTAAATTCGTAAAAGTCAATAATAGCAAGGATAGTATGTAAAATACTTTTTTCATGATTAATTATTTAGTTAATTAAGAGCATTAAAAATTATCATCATTAATTTCTAACCAATAACCATCTGGATCTTGTAACCAAATTTGATGAACTCCATCCACTCGAGTGGTAATTTTATTTTTATTGCCTGCAACGTCTTCAAAAGACCAATTAATTTTTAATAATTTATTAGTAAAAGCAGTGAAGTCAGGAACCGTAAAACAAGTATGTTGGTTTTTATAATATTCCTTTTTTTGATCAGCCCCTTGTATCACATGCAACATGGTGTGCTCACCCGTTTTATACCAAATATGTTTCCCGTCATGAAAAGGTTCAGCAATCGTGTCTAAGCCAATGATATTGGAATAAAAATTTCCAGCAACCGGAATATTCATGACATAAATAGCGGTATGATTAATATGCACTTTTGAATTGGTCTTTTGAGCGGATACCGATATTCCAATGCTTAATAAAGCAATAAGGCAAGCAATTTTCATTTTTTAATTTTTAGGTAGTTCTAAGATACAACAATCTCAGATTGCATGTCGGTTTCGGCTTAACCTGCAATCACTGCAATGCTAAGAATTCCTAATATTAATTAATCTACCAATATAGTAGACAAGTAAAATTTGTATATTTACCTATTAATAGTCTTAAATACTCGATACCTATGAAAAAAGCAGCTTTTGTCTTATTTGCTATAACCCTTACTTTAACCAATTTAGCGCAATCAAAAGCATTGACGGATTCGGTGAATAATTGGTATAAAAAGAGAAATTTTTATTTAAAGAAAGAGGATGGATGGCTTAATTTGGAGGGATTATTTTGGTTACACAAAGGCGTCAATACTTTTGGAAGTGCTACTGGAACCGATTGTCATTACCAGAATGCATCTTTCCCTGAACAATTAGGAAGTTTTATTTATGAGGGAGATTCGGTGGTTTGGAAAAATGGAAATGCCAATACCATTACTATTAATAAAAAGGCAACAAATAAGGAAGCTTATAAAGTATTTAGTGCCGGTGCATCCTATAGCGATCAAGTAATGGATTATGGTCAATTTTCCTGGGTGATTATAAAAAGAGAAGACAAGGTTGGGGTGAGATTTAGAAACCTAAAAGCCAATACTTTATTGAATTTTAAAGGAATTGAACGTTTCCCTGTAAATGATAATTGGAAATTAAAAGCAAGGCTGGTACAACCTGCACAGGACTTTTTAATGATCACGAATGTGCTAGGTCAAACAACTGCAAGTAAAAACGCAGGTACTTTACATTTCCAAAAAGACGGAGTTGACTATACATTAGATGTGATTGATGAAGGCGGTCCTACTTTATTTATTGTTTTTGCCGATCAAACTTCAGGGGTATCTACCTATGGTGCAGGAAGATTCATAGATGTGCCTAAGCCAGATAAAGATGGTAATACCGAGATTGATTTTAATATTGCTTATAATCCTCCTTGCGCTTTTACCGCTTTTGCAACCTGCCCTTTACCACCAAAACAAAATAGATTGACATTAAAAATTGAGGCTGGCGAAAAAAATTATGGACATCATTAATCAGTCCATTAACTTTGGATGAATGAATAAGGACAGTAATTCAAAGTTTTCTATCGCAATCATTGGACTAGGCTATGTTGGCCTTCCTTTAGCCGTTGAGTTTGGTAAAAAATACCAGGTAATTGGTTTTGATATCAATGCCGATAGAGTTCATTCCTTAGTTCAAAAAAAAGATGATACCCTTCAAATCACAGAGGTTGAAATAGCTGCTGCTACTGGATTAAGCTTTACAGAAAGTGTAGCAGCAATTGCAAATTGCAATGTTTATATTGTAACGGTTCCCACTCCTGTTGACGAACAAAAGCTACCTGATTTATCTCCATTGTTAAATGCGAGCCAAATGATTGGTGAACTACTTAAAAAAGGAGATATCGTTATTTATGAAAGTACTGTATATCCTAGTTGTACCGAAGAGGATTGTGTGCCAGTTTTAGAGAAAGCAAGCGGGCTTATTTTTAATACTGATTTTTATTGTGGGTATTCACCTGAAAGAATAAATCCGGGCGATAAAGTAAACACTTTAGTTAAAATTAAAAAAGTCACTTCGGGCTCAACCCCTGAAATAGCTACGATTGTAGATGATTTGTATGCAAGTATTATTACTGCAGGTACGCATAAAGCATCAAGTATAAAAATTGCAGAGGCTTCAAAGTCTATTGAAAATGCGCAAAGAGATATTAATATTTCTTTTGTAAATGAGCTTGCTTTAATTTTTGATAAGATGGGCATTGATACCCAAGAGGTATTAGATGCTGCGGCTACCAAATGGAATTTCCTTCCCTTTAAACCAGGATTAGTTGGTGGACATTGTATAGGTGTTGATCCCTATTACTTAGCCTATAAAGCAAAACAGTTAGGACATAATCCACAAGTAATTTTATCGGGTCGTGAAGTGAATGATCAAATGAGTTCCTTTGTTGCGCATAAATTAAAAAGATTACTTCAATCAAATGGGGTAGACAAAAAAGAAGCAAGCATATTATTATTGGGCGCTACTTTCAAAGAAAATTGTCCGGATATACGCAATTCAAAAGTGTTTGATATTTACCATCAATTAACTGAAATGGGATATCAGGTACAGTTATTTGATCCCTTCGCCAATGCAGAAGAAGTTTTATCAAAACATAATATACAACTTACCATATCCTTACAAAAGTATGATGGCATTGTGTTAACAGTGGCACATGATTTTTTCAAATCGCTCGATTATCAGCAATTAAAAGCAGGCGTTGCATCTGTTTTATTTGATACAAAGTCATTTTTAGATAAAAAAATAGTTACAGCAAGGCTGTAACTATTTGAATGTAATTCTATTGAATACACGTAGTACACAATAGTTGAAGTGTATTATTTTACTTTATTCTGGATGGTATATTTTTTCAGCATGTTTAAGCACTTCATTTTTATCAAGCGTCATTGGCTTTAAAGTTTGTGCTTGGTACATTGCACGTTGGTCAGCAAAATGGGGACTTTCAGGATGCATACTCGCTCCAAAAGTATTCACAGATTCAATATGAGGCAAGCTGCCATCCTTAGGGAATCTTACTAAATTAATATAAGCATCTCCGCTGTTCATTTTTCTAGTACCATCTTTGTATGGTTCAGACATTACTGCAGCTAACACATCGGGCATACCTGCTTGTGGCCAACTTTCAGTTCCTCTTACTAATTTTTGTAAATCACCTAACACAATATCCGTACGTCCAAAATGTTTAAGTAAGTAGTCATTTATTTTTTCATAAACAGTAATGGCTTCTTTAATGGTAAGCATATCATTTTTTCTTCCCTCCATTACTTGCGGTACCATATAGTAAGCTAAATTATAAATAGCCGCCCCTTTACTATCTACTACTGCTGCATGATCCCATGATTTTAATGTTGTAATTAAATTAGCAATTTTTGGATTTTCTTTTTCATTAACTAAAAATAGACTGTCTGCATTAAAACCATAAGGGAATAAAATTTTGCTTGGCAAGCTTCTATCAAATTTTATTCTTTTTAAATCTTCAAAACTAATTTTATCCAATTGGTCAATTAAGTCTTTTGCACGTCTACTTCTATTATCATGGTAGGTTTCATACCCATCATTTACATCAAACTTTGCAGGATCTAAATTGTCTTTAATATCAGATGCTAGAAAAGGAGAGTGATTGGTATTAAATAAATAACCACTTTTTGGATTTAGGTATTGAGGTAATTCGCTTACAGGCTTAAACTTGGTCCATAAAGTTGCCATCGTATTACCTGGTACCGTACTGCTCCAATGGTAGGCTGTGTCTGGATTTCGGTAAGGCATCTTGCCATTTGAAATATAATAAATAGTATCCTTGTTATCTGCATACATAATATTAAACATCGCTAAATGATTCTGATTTATCGCTTGTTTAAATTGAGTGTAGTTAGTGGATCTATTCATGGCATACCATTGCTGTAATGCACCTGCATCCATCAAAGAAGGTAGGCGCATTGAAAAGTATTCACCCTTGGGTGTTGCTACTGTTGGACCGTAAATAGAATTATAAACTGTTTTATAAATAGGAAAAGGAATACCCTTGATATTTAATTTAATTTTTCTTTTATCTAGTGTAAGCCACTTTCCGTCTACGATATATTGATTAGGGTGGTCTTTGTCTGACTGTAATTGATACACATCAATTTTATCTTGAAAATTTACAGTATGCGCCCAAGCCAATGTTGGGGTAACGCCATGAAAAATTAATGGGGCACCAGGAAACAAGCCACCTAAAATATTCCACCCTTCTTCACTTTGTAAATGCGCTTCATAAAAAGCAGTAGGCCCTTCGATAGGTTGATGCGCATTAATCACCAACATATTTTCGCCAGTAGCAGATTTGCTTGAATGAATCGCAAATGCATTACTTCCCTCTCCTGTAAAGCCAGACAAATGAGGAATGGTTCCGTTTAAAATTTTTGGAAGTGCTTTGTCCACACCACAAAAAACAGCTACAGAAAATACAGTACTCGATAAATATTCTTCTACTGAAACTGGGAATACATTTTTATTTAGAACTTCATCGGGATGTGCTTTTGCATAGGCTTCTAATCCCATTAAATATCCTTTTACTAATAATAAAAATTTGGGATCCATACTGCTAATTTGAGCATCAACCAATGCTCTCGTATTTAACAGTCCTACCACAAAATCAATTGGCGCACCTTTTTTACCCATATAAGTAGAAAGTTTCCCCTTACCCGTTAATAGTAAAGTTTGAATTGTTTTAAAATCATCTTCGCTATGTGCCCAAGCAATACCATAAGCCACTTCGGGATCGGTAGGTGCAAAAATATGAGGGACGCCATAGCTATCTCTGGCAATGGTAATTTTATCTGGATGAATCGTTGGGTTTGCACTGTTTTGTGCAAAAATCATATTACCAATCAATAAACAAGCAATCATCAGGGCTAAATGCGCAATCTTTTTAATCATGTAGGTATTTTAATAATTAGGAACTGTAATTTATAGATTATATCTAAATTTGCTTTATAAAATACATATATAACAATGATTGAGTCTAAAAGGTTTGGTTCTAAAAAAGCATTAATTGATATTGATGAAACTATTTGCTTTTATTCAGATAAACGCGTTTATGAGTTGGCTGAACCCAACTTTGATAATATTGCTAAGATTAATAAATTATACGATGAGGGCTGGCATATTACTTATTGGACTGGAAGAGGAGAGAGCTCAAAGCGTGATTTAAAAGCATTAACTTTAGAACAATTAACAAAATGGGGCTGTAAGTTTAATGACTTAATTACAGGGTATTGCCCTAATGGAGGACCTACTAAACCAAATTTTGATTTAGTGATTGACGATAAAGCAAAACGTATCGAAGAGTTATAAAAAAAGAGGCCTCCATGTTGAGGCCTCTTTTTTTATAGAGAATGTCTGTTATTTTTAATAACTACATTAATACTTTTTACTTAATTACAATGATCGAATAATTATAATGGACGGATCCAAATATTTCTAAAACTTACTGGATTACCACCATCCATACCGTGATCTTGTAAAATTAAAGGCATCTTGTCGGCATGCTTTACATATTTAGGTAAACCAATCCATTCAACACCACCATATATGATAGCATTGTTCTGTACCAAAACCCCATTTAAAATAGCAGTCATTCTTGCAGGAGTTGCTAATTCACCATTGTCTTTAAATTGAGGAGCAGTAAAAATTACATCATAGGTTTGCCACTCACCTGGTTTTTTGCAAGCTGTAACTAATGGAGTATGTTGTTTGTAGATACTTCCCACTTCTCCATTTACATAAGTTGGATTATTGTAATTGTCTAATATTTGTAATTCATAATTACTCATAAACCAAATACCACTATTACCTCTTGTTTGATTGCTGCCTTTAATTTCAGCAGGCTCTCTAAACTCAAGATGTAATTGACAATCACCAAATACTTCTTTGGTTTCTAAATCTCCTGAACCTTTCACTACAGTTAATGCGCCGTCTGCATCTATCTTCCAACCTGGTGCGCCACCTTTTTTCTTTTGAAAAGCATTGATGTCTTTTCCATTATAAAGTACAATTGCATCAGATGGTGCTTCTGCAACAGTTGTTCCTGGTGTTACTGATTTTGGAATTGGATTCCATACTTCTGTTTTAGCAGCTTCATATTCTAAACTATCTTGTCTGCTTTTAAATTTTGATTGAGCATTAGCCATCATAGTATAACTACAAAAAGCCAAAGTAATAAATGCAATTTTTTTCATTAGGCAATTTTTAATTGTATAGCAATTTAAGTCCTATAATTGAAATATAAAACTTCTAACACTTGTATTTTATAAATGGTTAAGCTATTATTAAGAACGAGCTGTTCCTTTTATAAGTCCTCTACAATTTGGCGACTTACAACTACATTCAAAAGGCTCCATGGTATCATCCAAAAAGCTTGCATAATCCAAAGTAAGTTCTTCACCTTTTTGAATATCACGATTGGTATAAACATTTAAACCTGTGTATGCACAATTTGCATTACAGCTATGATTTTGTGGCGACCATTCTTCGGGCTCTAATGCCCATAATATATAAACATCCTTGCTTATAGGGTAGGCATATCTTCGGAAACTTAATTTTTCATTTTCGTTCCAATTTTCGTCCACAAATTTTTTGGTAACGATTCTTTGTGCTTTCTCCTCTCCTTTAAATAGCAAAGTTCCCTTTGGCAAATCAAATTTTGCATAAATGCCGTAGCCGGAAATTGCATTTCCTTTTATGACATGTTTCTTTTGTTTGCGTTGATATCTCGCTAGGCCTTCAATAATAATGCATTCTAAAAATCCTCTTTGTCCTGCACCATCATGTTGTAAAATATAATCTGCTGAACCTTCGTAACCTTCTGCGTAAAAAACAGAACAAGTAAAATTGATTTCTAAAAAAAAGATCTCCCCATTTTCATTCATTCTAAAATCCATCCTACCATAACCTACTCCATTGAATGAAGTGAAAACCTGCTCGGCAATATCTTGTAATTTTTTGGCAAGTATTGGATCGCTAACAGGTATATTGGCATTAGGATGTAGCTCGGAAGTTTTTAATGCATAGGTTTTAAAACTAAATCCTTCGGGAAATATATATTCAACGGGTAAAAATCGCGTACAAGTTTTTCCGTCTGCATTGGCAGAAACTAAAACAGTAAACTCTCTGCCTTCAATATATTCTTCCACCAATGCGGAACCAAATTCGTTTAGTATTGATTTTACTTTTTGTAAAAGTGCCTCTTCATTTAACACCTTACTTGCATCATCTACCCCAAGGCTATCCCCCGCTTTTGCTGGTTTTACAAATAAGGGGAATTGTAAATTGCCTGGCAATTGATCCAAATCTTCGGCTGATTCAATTAAAATATGCGCCGGCGTTTTAACGTCCTCACAAAAAGCCAAGTATTTCATAATGGCTTTAGGAGGATCATATAAATTAGCAGTTGGGCCTGTGTAGGGAAGTTCAAGTAAGTCTAGGCTGGCAATAACATCAATCGAAGGCACTTTCCATTCTAAATAACCCTCACATAAATTGATGTATAAGTCGTAATTATGATTTTTTAGCTCCTTTAGTTGTTGGTAGGTAGTGAGTTTATTTAAAAATACATGATCGAAACTGGCTTCAGGCATGATAACAGATAAGTTCCGCTTAGGATCATAATATTGATAATCGACACCTGAAGTTGAATAGTCAGGTTGTAGCACACAAATTTTTAAATTTTTAAAACTGTTAGAATCGCCTAAAATGGGAAGAGGGTGCATGGTTTAATTATTTTCTTCTTCGAGCAAAAGCATCATTAATAATGTGAATGACTAGTTCGGTAAAGCTTTGATTAGCGTATCTTAAAATTGCGCCTATCGAAGTAAAATTTTCATCCTCGCTAATTCCACATTGTGCATTTACTTCTAACACGTAAGGAGTTCCAGTGGTACGATCCACTCTGATATCAACTCTTGTATAACCAGTACCACCAACTGACATGTATGCCTCCCATGCTACTTTCTGAATTTCTACATGTTTGTCTTTATCTCCTAGTGCGTACTCATAAAAATTTTCATTTTCTGGCATCGCTGTTTCTTCCTCATAAATTTCCCAAAGTCTATCAAAAGATAAAAACTTTTCATTTGCTGGCAAAGAGTGATGAAAAACTCTTTCTACTGGTGGATATATTTTTGCAAATTCAGGAAGCGTATGTGTGCCAACAATCATCACCGTATATTCCGGACCATCAATAAATGATTCCGCTATAATGCCCTCTGCTGATAAGTTCCAGCCTCGATACCCCTCAAACATTTTATTAACTTGAGTAGTTAGTGATAATTCATTATCAACCACATTTTTAATACCCACCCCTAAACTTCCTCCAGAAACAGCAGGCTTTACAATTAAGGGAGTGCCAAGTTTATTTAAAATGGGTGTAGCATTAATTTGATTCGTTTGAATATGCTCCCATTTTGGCGTAGGAACATTTGCATTATCAAATGCGAGCTTCATGGGAATTTTAGAAGTAGTAATATCATAGAAATAATCATCAGCACCTGTGTAAACTAATTTTCTTTCCTCTAATGCTCTAATAACAGATATACCCGGTGCCCCATTAATTTCATCACCATCGCACAAATTTAAAACAACAGGGAAAAAAATTCCTTTTTGTCTTTCACTTGAAATTTCTTGAATAATATTTTTGTAATTCTCTAATGTAACGGGTTGCCATTTCCATGGTAGTTCTAAAGTTTCAAATACTTTTTTATACTCTTCAATACTTTGCGTAAAGTCATAGTAATAATCCAAATTTGGATCTGGATTATGAAGTGATGGAGCTAGTACCCAAACTTTTAAATGTCCAAATGGAACAAAGGGATAAAATAAATTTCGTAATGCTGCCAACGCTTGAATAGATATATTAGTAAATGATGTATTGAAGTTATTAAATATTATATAATCATCGGTCATTTATAGCTTTATTTAATAAGCTTCTATGCTAAGCATATAATTTATATATATTAAAATTAGGCTATAGGGTAATAGGGTTAAATACCTTTGTTATTCAAGCCAATCATATTTCTTATCGGCTGCAAATCAATTTATTATGATTTAAAAGCGTGTTTTAGATTAATAAATGAATCTACATGCAAAGTCAAGTCATTATCTGTGATCAACAAGCCATCTATGCAATGGGTAGTGCTATGTTAATCCAACAAAACCCAGCTTATTTGTCTCCTCAAATTATTCATGATTTTGAAAGTATTAACGAGATCATGTTGCCAGAAACCCCTTCGGTATTGGTTATTGATAGCAGTATGGTTGATTTTTCAAATCAAGCACTCATGTCCTCACTCATAAAATTAAAAAAGCAATCTCCCATGATGGTGGTATTGAACGACTCAGATAATTTAATGTTGTTTCAATTAATTGAAAATGGTTTTTCGGTGATCGTATCTCGAACAGCTACTAGGGCCGAGTGGTTAAAGGGCTTAGAAATGACCAAGGCAGATAAAGTTTATTTTAGCAATGAAATATCAGATAAGGTAAATGCACTCATGAACAATATGGACGATTTGCAATTATTGGACAAGGTTACCAACCTTGCTTTGTATGATAAGTATATTCTAATTCGGATATGCCAAGAAGCACCCAGCAAACTCATTGCCTCTGAACTAGGACATAGCAAGCGTACTATCGAAGGTCATCGAACAAAAATGATGCAATTATTTGAAGTTAAAAATGTAGCCGGGCTCGTAAAAGTCGCATGTACTTCAAGACTCTATCAGCACTATCTTTCCAATCCAGGCTTGTATTCAGTTACTTTATGTGCCAAAACATCATCCTTATAATAGTGCACAGTTTTAAAATTGCCATCAATATACATTTGTGCTTGATCCGTAAAATGTTTGTCCTTAGCCCACCTGCTTTGACCACCTGTAATAATGGTTTTAGCTTCTACTTTTTTTCCAAAACTAACTGCAGCAATAAAGCTGTTGCCGGAGTAGCCATATCTTTTTTGGGTACTTTTATTTTCGGCACCCATCATTATTTTACTTTCAAATGCCGGTAGCTGTCCAAATTTACTGGAGGTTTGTGCAACAGCAATGCTAGGTGCAGCATCATTAAAGCTAGTTCCAGGATCTACCCTTTGATATCTATTTATTTGACCCCAAGGAATTTCCCAGGTACCATAAGTTGCCTTTAAATTATTTAATGCATTATTTAAACAGTAAAGTTTAAGGTTGATTTCTTTTTCATTGATAGCTAAATATTTTTTGATAATCATAGTTCCTTCTTCTTCGGTACTTGGAACAAAAGAAAATTTAAAATGATTATTCGGATTATTTATTTCTGCCATCCACATAATAGCAATGGTTTGAGCAATCGAATTGGTATCAGCTTCATGATTCCATTTTTCTAAATAGCCAATTGCTTTTTCTAATTGGGATGTCATTAAATTTTTTCTTGCTCTTTCAACATTGGTATCTGCTTGAATTTTTCTTGACTCGCTAATCATCGAAGGCAATAGAATATCAAAGGCAGTTAAATGTTTATTATATCCTAAATGAATTAATGCTTCTAAGTCAATCTTGTCAATGTTTTCCAACATTCTTACTGCATTTAATCCTCTCGCATTTTCTCCATCAGGTGCCATATAGCTTGGATATTTTTCGGCCTTAGGACTATTCTTTCCTGCCACTGTAAATGGAGTAGCATTACAATTTTGCAACCAACCATTTGTAGGATTAATACTTTGTACAATCTCATCAAGACGATGCACCCCATTCCAGTCGGTTGCTTTAATGGATCCATCTACAGGTCTTGTATAATCATAATTTGGATTATTGCGTTTTGGCATAAAGTTGCCATGCCAGTAGGCAATATTGCCATCGGCATCTGCATACACAGTATTGTTGCTATTATTAGCTAGTAAGTTAAGCGCCTTGGTATATTCTTTTAAGTTTGTTGATTTTGTTCTAGTCCAACATTCTAATAAAGCATTTAAAGAGCGGTTATTTTCATGTAAGCTTAACCAATTTCCTTCTTTGCTACCCATTACTGGTCCATGATGCGTTTTATAAGTGGTGATTGATTTTGATTTTAAAATACCCCCATCATAATATTTGATTTCAATATTTCTTGTAGTAACAGGAAATTGTTCTTTTTCAAATTCATAGGTAAAGCCTGTTCCTTTTTTTGATATTTTCTCTAAATACACATCTGCAACATCTGCATAACTACTGGTATGCATCCATCCACATTTTTCATTAAAGCCTTGGTAAATAAACATTTGACCCCAGGTAACCGCTCCGTAAACATTTAAACCTTCCTCGCTCACCATGTGCATTTCGGATCTAAAATAAAAAGGAACATGTGGATTGATATATAACATAGCATTGCCCGATTTACTATGCATTGGTGCAATCGCAAAACCGTTAGATCCTTTTAAAGTTTTTTCGTCCATATCAAAAGGGTTTTCTACTACGGTCTTTTGAAAAACATCCATGTCTTTTATATTGCCATAAAATTTTGCAACATCCTGTTCTTTAATTCCACCTGATCTTGTAGGAGAAACACTTCCGTCGGTCCACATTAAATGATACCATGGTTTAAAATTCGTAATTACTTGAGGATGAACATCGGGATGCTTTGCTAAATAATAGTTGATACCATCAGCATGTGCTTGTAATAATTTTTGAAACCATAAAGGGCTATTGTTATAATCCTTAATGGCATCCACACTATCCTGAATTAATTTCATCATTAAGTCAGCATAAATTTTTTCTTCGGCATGCGTTTTTGCAATATCATTCTCTTTCAATTCTGTTAAACGACCTAACATTTCGAGATAGTTTTTTTCTATCTGCGGAAAATTCTCCTCACACTGTGCATACATTAACCCAAACACTGCATCAGCATCTGTCTTCCCATAAATATGCGGAATGCCCCATTCGTCGCGAATAATTTTGGTTTGAGCCACATGTTTTTCCCATCTTACTTTTTCGGCGTCTACTATTGTTTTATGTGATGATTGACTAAAACCAAATGTGTAATACAAAAGAAATAAGGAACCGAACAATAATTTATTTACTGGCTTCATGATGATCGTTTATGTGAGTTCTTAAAGTTAAGCAAAATAAAAAAGCACAACCATATTGATTGTGCTTTTTTAAAAATTCCACTTTATTATTAAGTAAAGCGAATAAATTAATTCCTGCTTATACGAGACCCCAGGTTTTCATCGTTGCTAAATTAATTTTAGCAGCTTCTAATGGAGTTCTATTTTGATAAGACTCTTGTTCAATGATAAAGTGTTTTGCGCCACTTACTTTTTTAGCAAGTAAACAAAGCATTTTAGGATCCACAACGCCATCGCCCATGGTGGTGCTTTCATAACCATCATTCATTTCTCCTCTGCCCGCTGATTTGATTTCATCTTTTACGTGTAATGATGGGAAACGACCATGGTATTTGTCAATCCACTCTTTTGCGCGACCACCGCTACCATACATATTTCCAAAATCTAATTGTTGAATCACTAAATCAGGATTGGTATTTTTTATGATTAAATCATAGATAGGGGTGTCATTGATTTTTTCAGTGAATTCAAAGTCATGATTATGATATCCAAACTTCATTCCTTGCTTTTTACACAACTCACCCGATTTATTAAATACATCTAATTGATACATTAATCCATCGTAGCTATGACGTAATTTTTCATCCATCCAAGGACTAATCACATATTCTTGACCCATGGTAGCTGCATCATCAACCGTGTACTTCCAAGCATCACTAAAATCATTTTTAGTTTTGTCAAAATGCGTTGCATTCATTACGGTATGTCCACTAGGCATTGATAAACCTAAGTCGGATAATACTTTTTTAAATTCAACTGCAGTGTAGCCGTAAAACTTTCTGTTTACATAATTAGCGTGCTCCACATATTGGTAACCCATATCAGCTAATGCTTTTAGCGTTTCTAGTGGATTTTTCATCATGTCGGCACGTACCGAATACAATTGAATTCCGATGAATGATTTTTCTTTTGTACCTGCGAAAACAGCTGCTTCAACCACTTTAGGTAAAAAGCTAGCGCCTACCATCGCCATAGTACTGTTTTTCAAAAAGGACCTTCTTGAGTTTTTCATAAGCAATCGTTTAGTACTTAAACTTACAAATTAATATTTAACATTTGTGTTTTTCTCCATAACCACATTTAAGTTCTTCTTTTCCCATATTTAGAAAACTGGTTGTTTTAATTAAACTTTTGCCCTTTTTTAAGGTCTAAACCCTTGCATTTCAAACCAATAAGTTGCCGTTTATCCATTCCTCAAATAGTTAATGTATTTCCGACCTTATTTTACCCTTTAGACACCAAGTTTTACGAATTCAATCGTATTTTTATACTATGATTAAAAAGTCAATTTTAGCCTTTATTATTTTAGGCAGTTTATTGTGTTCAGAAGCTGCAAAAGCTCAAAACGTAACCATCGATGGAACCATCATGGATAGCATTTTGAAAAAGACACTTACTTCGGCAACTGTTTCCTTGGCGAGAGCAAAGGATTCTTCCTTAATTAGTTTTACAAGAGCCGATGATGACGGTTATTTCCAAATAAAAAATGTAGCTCCAGGAAGATATTTATTATCTGTTTCCTATGTAGGCTACCAGCATTTATGGTTTGGCATTAAAGTAGGAGCCTCTTCCAACTTATCCCTGGGTAAAATATATTTAGCAGACGCAAGTCAAACTACAACAGTGACTGTTACAGCGCGAAGGCCACCTGTGGTGATTAATGGCGATTCGATTGAATTTAACTCAGAAAACTTCAAAACGGTTCCAAACGCTGTTGTCGAGGATATGTTAAAGAAAATGCCAGGCATTGAAGTAGATAACTCTGGAGCGATTACGGTGAATGGTAAATCGGTGACTAAAGTTTATGTAAACGGTAAAGAATTTTTTACAGGCGATCCTAAAATGGCTACCAAAAATTTACCAGCAGATGCGGTAGATAAAATACAAGTATATGATCGTAAATCCGATCAAGCCATGTTTACAGGAATTGATGATGGTAATGAAGAAACGGCCATTAATATTAAAACTAAAAAAGATCGTAAGCAATCTACTTTCGGAAAGTTGAATGCAAGTGCTGGTGTGCCTGGCCGATTTGATAGTCAAGGGAATGTGAATAGAATTAATAATGATGAACAATTTTCTGTTATTGGTACCGCTAATAATACCAATAGACAAGCTTTTTCGAATAATGATGTCTCTAATTTTAGTGGCGGCGGTGGTGGCCGAGGTGGCGGCGGAATGACATTGAATTTTAGTGGCGGTGGAGGATCAGATGCTAGCACACAAGGAGTTGCAAACACCTATTCATTAGGTGGTAACTATTCAAATGTTTTGAATGATAAAAAAATGGATTTTAATACCAATGCCAATGCAAGTGATATTGAAAGAAATAATATTAGTAATTCTTATACTCAAAACTTAACACCGGGTAATTTATTTAACCGAAGTAGTTATTCAAATTCAACTTCTAGAAATCAACAAGTTAAATTGGGAATGACAATTGATAATAAAGTTTCTGAAAGCTTTTCTTATAAATATACGCCATCTATTACTGCTCAGCATAATACATCTAATGGAATATCAAACAGTACTACTTTATTGCCAGATGGTACTTTAACCAATGCTACTAATTCCAATTCTTCTAATGTTACGGATGCATTTAATGTTTCAAACACTTTGTTGTTAAGAAAAAAATTCGAGAAAAAAGGCCGTACCATTTCTTCTACCATTACGCAAGGATATAATAATTCTGCTTCAAACGGAAATCAATACACGGATCAATTATTTTATACCGCAGGTGTTAAAACAAAGGATTCATTATTAGATCAGAAAAATAATAGAAAAGGTTTATCTCAAACATATTCTGCTAATTTAGTGTATACAGAGCCATTAGGCAAGAAGTCATTATTAGAGTTTAATACTTTTGTAAATGTGAGCATTGGATCAACAAGTAAAAAAGTGTATGATAAAAATGGCAGTAATGGACTATATGATTTGCTCAATACTAGGTTAACCAATGAGTATAATAGTGATTACACTTATTCGGGTGGAGGAATGAATTATCGTTTAAACCAAAAGAAATATAATTTCACAACAGGATTTTCTTTACAAGATGCTTATTTAAATGGAGAAAACACATCGACCAATACTAAAATAAACCACGATTTTAAAGACATCTTGCCAAGTGCTAATTTTGTTTATAATTTTTCTCAAACTGAAAACTTTAGATTCAATTATCGCACTTCAACAACACAGCCTTCTTTAACACAATTACAACCAGTTTTAGATCAGAGTAATATTAATAATCAAACTATTGGTAATCCTGATTTAAAAAGAAGCTATACGAATAACTTAAATATGAGTTATTTCTCTACAAAAATATTGGCACAAAGAAATTTCTTTGCTTTGTTGAATGCTCAATTTATCAATAATTCTATTGTTAATTATGATAGTATTTTACCAAGCAGAGCAATATTGTCAAAACCTGTTAACGTTAATGGTGCTTATAGAGTAAATGGTACTATGAATTATGGATTTGGGGTAAAGCAAATTTATTCAAGATTCAATTTTGGAATTAATGGAGGTATCAATAATAATATTTCGTATTCTAATGGGCAGTTAAATACAACCTTGGTAAAATCTTTTGGACCTAGTTTTACTTATACTTATTCATTAGACGAAGTGCTTGATATTAATTTAACGGCAAGGCATAGTTATAGCATTACAAACAATGTCTTGAATACTGCGTTAAATACAAATTATGTTACAAGGATTTATGGCGCAGATGTAACCAATTATTTACCCTTTGAAATGGTTTTGAATCAAACATTAAACTATACGATTAATGAAGGAAGGGCGCCAGGCTATAATACGGCAGTGCCTATTTGGAATGCAAGTATTTCAAAATTCTTTATGAAAAATAAAAGAGCTGAATTAAAAATCAGTGCATTTGATATTTTAAATAAGAATATTGGCGTATCTCGTAATGTATCACAAAACCAAATTGTGGATCAATCTTACAATGTTATTAATCAATATTTCTTGATTGGATTCACCTATAGCTTACAAAAATCTGGTTTGACAGGTAATAATAGTCCTGGTGGCGGGCAAAGAATGATGATTAGAATGTAATTTTTATAAACCTTATATTTACAAAGCAATTTAAATGCTACTTATGAAAAAAATAATCTTTGGTTTCGGATTGGTATTATTATCTACTACAGCGCTTTTTGCGCAAATGAAGGAAGGTAAAATTGTCTACGAACGTAAAATAAACATGTGGCGTATGATTACGGATCCTGAAATGCGCACAAGAGTACCAGAATTTAGAACTGCTAATTTTGAATTGTTATTCAATGATAAAGCTAGTTTGTTCCGTTCAGTACCAGATGATGAAGCGCCAGATCCTTTTGCCAACAATGGTGGTGACAGAGGTGGTCAGCGTTTTAATTTTAGAATGCCTGAAACTACTACCTATATTGATTTAGCTTCGCAAATGCAATACGAATCAAGACCAATGTTTGAAAAAACATTTTTAGTAGTAGATTCTTTAAAGCCTTTAAAATGGAAAATTTCTGAAGAAACTAAAACCATTGCCAAGCATTTATGTAAAAAAGCTACTACTACAGTTGCTGCACAAATGGTAAGAATGGGTGGTATAAGAATGGGTCGAAACAATGCTGCAACAACTGATTCTGCAAAAAAAGCGGATGCGCCAATAGTGCCAAAAGAAACAGAGGTTGTTGTTTGGTATACTGAAGATATAGCAGCTTCGGTGGGTCCAGAAGTATATACGGGTTTACCAGGTGCTATTTTAGAAGTAGATATGGATAATGGTTCAAACGTAACTACAGCAACTGAAGTAACAGCAAAGTATCCTAAGAAAGAATTAACCCAACCAACAAAGGGTGATAAAATGAATAGAGCTCAGTTTCAAGATGCCATGAAAAAATTAATGGAAGACATGCAAAGAGGTGGTGGCATGGGAGGAATGAGAATTCGAATGAATAATAACTAGATTTTAGAAAGGTCCACTAAGCGACCATTTCCAACCAATTGCAATGCTGCGTGGCTCCCCCATATAATAGGAGTACGCAGCATTTCCTTTTACGCTAAAATTTTTGGTAGCCATTGTTGAATAATAGCTATCGGTAACATTTAAGATATGTAACCAAAATGATGAATTTCTAATAGTATAATTGAATCTTACATTTAATACATCAAAGCCAGGATATTTGGTAGCATTGATTTCATCCATAAAATAACTACTTTGATGTTGCCATTCTAAATTGGCTATTCAATTTTATATTGCTACTTAAATTACTCCAAAAATGAGGTGCGGCACTCATTTCATTGCCACTTACATCTACTCCTTTTATGATTGTAGCGATATAATTATGTTTAGCGTTGGTAGCACTCCAATTGAATTCAATGGAATTGGTAGGCTTATATTTTATCTGGTATTCAATGCCTATATGTTTTGTAGCACCACTGTTTTGATTCAAATTCACCCCATCGGGTTGTCTAACTGAAATGATTTCATTATTACCAATAAGCTGATAAATTGAAATCTCACTGTGCCAATTTTGATAGTTTACCCATCCACCTAGTTCAATATTATTAAATGTTTGCGGTAATAAGTAAGGCACTCTGACTGCGTTATAAATTTCTGTGATTTGAGGTGGCACAAATCCTTCACTATAGTTGGTATAAAGTCCAAAATTATTTTGATTATAGGTAATCCCTAGTTTTGGAATGAAGCTTGAAAAATTATTATTCGAACTTGGGGTCCCTGTGTTTAATAAGTTCGAAAATTGATATTCAAACTGATCATATCTTACTGCGAGGTTTGTTTTGATATGTGTTCCAATTTTTGAAATAAAATTTACATAAACTGCCTGGTTATTAATTTTTGTTTGATAATTTGAAACCAATGAATCCCTTGCTGGATAAGTGTATTTGGTATACTTGCCAAGCAACGTATCTTTAAAAATATCAATATAATGTGCTTTTAAATTTTGATTGGTAAAATCACTCGAAGCTCCAATGACAAATTTACTATTGATGGATTTTAGGGAAATAATATGTTGTATATCCAGTGCAATGGAATTGAATTCATTTCGATTGATTTGACCTTTAAATTTTGTGGGATTACTCGTGTTCGCAATAGAATAGGTTGGATTTTGATCCATTGCATTATCACGATACATTACATTTAAAACAGTACTTGCATTTTCACTCCAGCGATAATTTAAATTTTGCCTTAATCTTAATGCATTTATTTTTCGAAAAGTAAATGTTTGTAGTGAACTAAAATTATGTGATGCAAAGTGAATACTATCCACCGATCCTGTCATCTGTGCATAATAATCAATGTATTGTAAAGTCTGGAATCCACTCCACTTTCCATTTTCAAAATCATGTCGAATACTAATTCCTTTTTTATTAAAATCACTATAATCAATAGGGCCTTTGTTTTGAGCTGCATAATTGGTATTGAAAAACCATCCCCCTTTTGAAGAAGGAATTCCAAAACTTAGATCAGATTTAAAAAGACCAATTGAATTAATTTGATTGCTGAATTGAATTAATTTTTTGTCCCCTGCCGCTTGCGTTAAAACATTAATTACTCCACCAATGGCTTCAGCACCATATAGAGCCGAAGCGGGCCCTTTAACTACTTCCAAACCTTTTATTGCCCCCGTGTTTATTTCAATTAAGGCATTGTTGCTAAAAAGCCCGCTAGTTCTTATGGGCATTCCATCTTCTAAATACAAATACAATCCTTTTAACGAAATGGGTTGTCTTATAGCCATCATATGTTGTTCATTGCCAATGCTCGGCATGTACACTCCACTAACCGTATTTAATAAGAATTCAATTCGATTGGGTTTGATTTTTTCAATAGTTTCTTTTGAGATAACGGATATAGCGATTGGTGATTCGCTTCTTTTTTCTTGCATTTTGTTGCCGGTTACAATAACGGGATTGAGTTGATTATAAACACTATCCTGGCTATATAGATCTGTGCATTCAAAAATCAATAGTACCGTTAAAAGACTCAAATAAAACTTCATAATTGCAAATTTAGTTGTTAATTTAGTCAAAGCCTATTTTGGTATCATTACTATAGATAAATTATGAAAAGACTATTTATTATCACCATATTATTGATTAGTGCCAGCATTTCAAATGCGCAAGTAGAAAGTATGCAATCACAAGCAAAAATTATCAATGATTTGTTAGACGATCGTTTAGAAAATTTATTACCCAAATTAATGGATTCAACCCAAATAGATTGTTGGGTAATGGCTACAAGAGAATACAACGAGGACCCAATTGTAAAAACCTTCTTACCTGCCGAATGGTTATCAGCAAGAAGAAGAACCATTTTAGTGTTTTATCGTGATACAAAAAATAATATCTATAAAAAGTATGCAGTTGCAAGGTATCCGGTTGGAAAACAAATACAAGCTGCTTGGAATCCAGAAAAAAATCCTGATCAGTGGGATGCCTTAGTGAGTTTACTTCGAACCTTACACCCTAAAAACATAGCCTTAAATTATTCAGCAGATTTTGGACATGCCGATGGCATGGATTTAACAGAGTATAAAGAATTTTTGAGTCATTTAAGCGAGGAGGAAAAAAAGCATATTATTTCTGCAGAGCCGCTTGCCGTTTCCTGGTTAGAAACAAGGACTGAAAAAGAAATGGCTTATTATCCGACACTCTTAAAAATTACACATGCTATTATTAAAGAAGGATTTAGCAGTCAAGTAATTAAAGTGAATATTACTACCGCAAATGATGTAGTATGGTGGTTTAGACAAAAATTAAGCGATATGGGATTAAGTACTTGGTTTCATCCATCGGTTGAAATTCAACGCAGGATTAGTAATGATAATGATGAAATTATTAGACCAGGTGATTTTTTACATTGTGATTTTGGCATTTCCTACTTACGTTTAAATTCAGATGTTCAGGAGCAGGCCTATGTATTACTACCAAATGAACAAGCAGCACCAGCCGATTTACAGGAAGCCTTTACTAAAACCAATAGATTGCAAGATATTTTAACTAGTCATTTTAAACTAGGTATTACTGGAAATCAAATTTTAGCGGCATCATTAGCTCAAGCAAAATCCGAAGGTATTACGCCAAGTATCTATACGCATCCAATTGGATTTCATGGTCATGCAGCCGGAACTACAATTGGTATGTGGGATATGCAAGGAGGTGTTCCTGGATCAGGGGATTATAAAATGCACAAAAACACTTGCTATTCCATTGAGTTAAATGCAATGCATAAACTAAAGGAATGGGATAAGCCAGTACGCGTTGCTTTAGAACAAAATGGATTTTATAATGGTACTGATTTTAAATATATAGACGATCGACAAACTAAAATACATATCATCAATAATTAATAAAAAAAGCTTCTACCAAAAAGTAGAAGCTTTTTTTATTAAGCTAAAAATTTAATAGCTTTTATAAATCTATTTGTTAGATAGATAAAACACTATTGGTAGTCCCAAATACATTCGCAGTTTCTGCGTCGGCTTGCTCGTCATTTAACCAAACTTTTTTATCGAGGAAATATCTAAACTCGTGTGAAGATTCTTTAGGTAAGTTTAACTCTGCAGAAAATACACCTTCTTTTTTCTTAGTCATTGCTACGCCTTTTTTCCACTCATTGTTTAAACCTAAAATGTCTACTTTTTTAGCTTCTGCATTTAAAGTGAATTTTACTTTTACGTAATCCTTAGTCTTATAATATTTTTTTTCAATCATGGTATTATTATTATGGTTATATAATTAATACCTGTACTAATTAAAAGTAACCCGTTCTGTTTTATAAAAATTTAACTAACAAACGGTATTGCACTTTCTAAAATATTTCAAACGATTGCAATGATTGAAAATAAAAAAGTCCCTCAATTGAAGGACTTTTTTATAAATCTATTTTGAAATTTATTTCATTAAATAATGAACAATCAAGTAAGTAATAGCAGCTAATACACCACTTACAGGAATGGTTAATACCCAAGCCCATAATAAGTTGGTAGTTACGCCCCATCTTACGGCACTTAATCTTTTAGTTGCACCTACACCAATAATTGAACCTGTAATGGTATGAGTTGTTGAAACAGGAATACCCATTTGACCAGTAAAGAATAAAGTAAATGCTCCTGCAGTTTCAGCAGCTACACCTTCCAATGGAGTTACTTTAGTGATTTTAGATCCCATTGTTTTTACAATTTTCCATCCACCACTCATGGTACCTAATCCAATTGATAAGTAACATGCAACTGGCACCCAACCAGGCAATTGTCCAAACTCTTGAATACTTCCATTTGCAATTAATGCAGCCCCAATAATACCCATTACTTTTTGAGCATCATTACCACCGTGTCCAATACTAAAAGCAGCCGAACTAAATAACTGCAGTTTTTTAAACATATTAGCTACTGTAAATGCAGTAGGTGTTTTTATCTTTTCTACATATAAATAAATCAACATAAAAATGATCGCTGCCCCTACAATACCGTATACGATAATAGAATTATCAGCTTTGTCTACTTCGCTTTCAAATATTTTTTGAATATCAAAGCTGACTAATTTAGCTTTTACCTTTTCAATATTTTTATCTTGAATTGGATAAGCCGCATTCATTAAAGAAATTGTTGAATCAACTCCAATCTTATGATCCAAATATAAATTCAAAGGCTCTTTATACAACTCAGTTTTAACTTTCGCAACGTCGTATTCTTTTTTAGCAGCTGCATTTTCTGGAGCTTTTGCTTCTAAAACTAAAAAGTCATTTACATTACGAACTGCGTCTCTTAACTTACTAGCTGCTACCCCTTTTAAAATATTTTTATCATTTGCTATCTTGGCGATTTGTTTAGCACCTAAATTATCAAAGTCACTTAAGCTAGGTTCAATTTGAGCATATTTTTCTTTTGCTTTAGCCAATTTCTCCTCATTCGATTTTAAGCTGTTCAATAAGATGGTGTCACCAGTTTTATGTTTTAATTCATCATTTAAATTAGAAATTTCCTTTTCGTACTTATCAATGCTATAAAACTTTTGAACGTTTTCTTTTATTTTGCTATCCTCAAAACGATCAAACATAATCACTGTTCCTAAAGTGGCCAAGGAAATAATGACAAGTCGCCACCAAATATTTCTCATAATAGTGACCAGCGTGATAAATACGGATATTAATATTCCAATAATTGGAGCCAAGAAAATGAACAAAATAGTTTTAACGATAGTTTCCGTATCAACAATTTTAGCCCAAGAATAATCAACCCCCTTTAACATTAAAGCATGTACAATTGCGGCACCAGCAAATCCTCCAATTAATGTATGTGAAGACGATGATGGAATTCCATACCACCAAGTAAGTAAGTTCCAAAATATAGCAGCCAATAATCCTGAAAAAATTACAGGTAGGGTAATAAAATCTTTATAAACAGTTTTGCTAATTGAGTTCGCAACTGCGTGATCTTTAAAAATCCAAAATGCTACTGAATTAAAAATAGCAGCCCAAATTACCGCTTGAAAAGGAGTCAACACCTTAGTTGAAACCACGGTAGCAATGGAGTTTGCAGCGTCGTGAAATCCATTGATATAGTCAAAAACTAGCGCAAGCGCTATGATGATAATTAATAAGGTCATCTTATATTAAAATTAAGCGTACTTGATAATGATGGATTCGATCACATTTGAAACGTCTTCAATTTTATCAGTGGCAATTTCTAACACCTGATAAATTTCTCTTTTCTTAATCACTTCTTTGAAGTCATTTTCTTGTTCAAATAATTTCTCGATACTCATATCAAATACATCATCCGCTTGATTTTCGATACTATTCACCTTAATCATAGCTTCCGTCATTTCCTTGATATTTTTCATGTTACGAAGGCCCATCACTGCTTTCTTAGTTTCAGAAGTACCTTGTAAAATTAATTCAGCTAATTTGTGAATCCCTGTATCATTAGGATTTACCTTATAAAAGTTGATTTTTTTAGCAGATGCATAAATGTAATCTGCGATATCATCTAAAGAAGTTGCTAAGTAGTGAATATCCTCTCTATCAAATGGCGTGATAAAGTTTCTACCTAATTCAGTAAAAATATTATGCGTTAAATCATCATTCTTATGTTCTAAATTTTCGATTTGAGCTAAAATATTTGCTCTCATATCTGCATCTGGTTCGTTCACCATTTCTTTTAATTTTTCACCCATTTGTTGTACATGTTCAGAAACTTCCTCGAATAATTGAAAAAATACTCTGTCTTTAGGCAAGAAAATCTTCATGATTGAATTTAAGTCCATAACTAAATTTTTTATTTATTGTAGGCTCAAATTTCCCCTTTTGCCTATTAAATAAGGCATATCCTAGATTACCAAATTGTTAACAAATACCATTGAAAAATACCGACTTAGGTTAAATTTTGGTCAATTTTTTGTGAGCATTTTAAATACAATTTTAAAACTCATTAGTCTGATTGGGGCATAAAAAAAGGAGAACAAATAAATGCTCCCCTTTATAAAATCCATAGCTTTCCCCCAAAAGCTAAGCAAAGCTCCTAAATATCAATTCTTGAATTAGGAAATTGGGTGAGCTATTGAGTCATGTAATAGGTTATTTCTTATCTTTAAACTATCAGCTTGTCTTATAAATTAAGTTAATTACCTATTATAAAATTGATTATCAATGAATTGTAAAAAATCAATTTCAATAAATTTCTTATTGATTTTAATGACTTTTCTGTCAATTAAAACCCAAGCTCAGGGGCCAGATTCGGTTTATATGGTTCCCAATACGCCTTTTTTAAGTAAAATCATATCCATCCCGGATTTACATACCAGTATCAATTTATCATCCGAAACCACTGTAATTCCTTTAAAAAACACCATAATTGCCTCAAATGCCCAAAAATTATACAAATATGGGGCAGATATTTACGTTTTTATCGAACAAACTGGCTTTTTGTACAAATTGGTGAGATATGACTCGGCGAATTGTGTTTTTAAGCGCTTAGATCATACTGTAAACCTAAATTATAATATAAATTGTAAAAATTTTATATATAATAAAGAAATTTATAGCTATGGAGGATATGGTTTTTGGAAAGCCAATGGCCACCTACGTAAATATAATTTTCAAGATAGCGAATGGGATATCATTCCTTTAAACAAGGAAATTATCTCTACCTACTTTTTATGGTTTTCTGAATCCCAGGGAAGGTTGTATCTACCCTTTCAAAAAATTATCAATGCAGGACTTATTGGTTCTGAAAATATTGTAGGGGTTCCTATTTATACTAGTTACTATTTAGACCTAAAAAATAACAAATGGGAAAAGCTAGGGAATTTAGAGTCTGATGTGGTGAAGATTGTGAACAATGTAAATACAAGTTTTGAGAGTATTAGTTATAATGATGGCATTTTGTTTTTGACAAATGATGATGCTTACCTATTTGACTATACACATAATAAAGTGTATAAATCTAAGAATTCAGATTTAAACCAGTTTCTGATCCGAAGAGCAAATATGTCAAACATGTTTATTTACAAGGATGAAATTTATAGTTATAGTAGCGGTAATAAAGTATTTATCAAATATCCTTTTAAAATAACTGACTTTGATTTATTGCGAACTAGTATATGGGGAGATGAAGTTACTTTATTATACATCATGTTGTCGATTGTGGCTATAGCCCTTATTTTATTGGGCGCTAAGTGGATTTTTAATCGTAGCGTAAAAAGAAAATTAGAAAATGCGCAATTGCAAATCTTAAAAAATAAGACAGTTACACAAGCATTTACAGGAGCCGAAGTATCCCTAATAAAATTATTATTAGACACAACTTTAAAAGGAAGTGTGGTTGAAATCAATCAAATTAATCACATATTAGGCATCAAATATAAAAACATAGGACTCCAAAAGAAGGTTCGAAGTGACGTAATGAAGGCCATTAATGATAAGTATGAATTTATTACCCAGTCAACCACAACCCTTATTGGAAGTAGTAGAAAATTGGATGATAAAAGGTTTTATGAATATTTTATTACTGCCTCTGAAGTAAAAACAATACAGAGAATTTTGGAAAATAACCAATAGTTATAAAAACATCAATTTTAATTTTATTTTAGTCTTATTTTTTTATAAATCTTAATTGCTGAAAATAATAAAAGAAGTAGAGATAATATTGCTATCAAAGCCCAGAAAAAACTTATCAATTGTTTTACTACAACTAATAATACTATCGCAAATAGTAAAACAGTAGGCACTTCATTCCAATACCTAACTTGCTGCGCGGAATAAGGATACTGATCTTTTAGGGATTTATTATATAGATACTGCAAAGAGAAATGATAGCCATATAATAAAATAACTAAAAATAATTTTAGCAAAAACCATAATCCCTCTTTTTCAAATAAAATTTTATTCCATCCCCCATTAAAAGTAACTATAGTCCCAAAAATCAATGTGATAATAGCAGAAGGCCAAGTAATACCTAGCCAAAGTCTTTTTAGCATTATCTTTAATTGATGCTGTATTATAAGTTTTTCTGAATTAGATTTTTCATTTGCTTCAATAATATAAATCACTAATCGGGGCATATAAAATAGACCTGCAAACCACGTAACTACAAAAATTATATGAAGTGCTTTTAGATATGGATACATATATATTAATTTAGTTAACGAAAAGGTTGTATTAAATCATTAACTGATGCAACCCAGTCAGGTTGTGCATTTAAACATGGTATCATTTTAAATGATACTCCGCCAGCTTTTAAAAATATCTCCTTTCCCTCTTCTGCAATTTCTTCTAATGTTTCTAAGCAATCAGATACAAAAGCAGGGCATGTAACTAGTAAATTTTTAACACCTTCAGATGGCAATTCTTTTAATCTCGAGGCAGTATAGGGAGTTAGCCATTTGTCTTGTCCAAGTCTTGATTGAAAGCTTTGCTCAAATTGATTTTCTTTAAGTCCCAATTGGGCAGCCACTAATTTTGTAGTAGTAAATGTTTGGTGTCTATAACAAAATTCATGTGCTGCTGAAGCAACTTCGCAACAATCTTTTGTTTTTAAGCAATGATTGCAAGTAATATCACCTTTTCTAATATGTCTTTCTGGAATACCATGGTAACTAAGCACTAATTTGTCATAATTACTTTCTAAATAAGGTTGAATAGACTTTGCAAGTGCTTTTATATAAATTGGATCTTCAAAATAGGGAGGAACTACTGTTAATTTAAATGGATAATTATTTTTTGAATGAATTTCTTGAGCGTATTGAACAGCTGTTTCATAGCTACTCATTGCATAGTGGGGATATAATGGAAACAAGATAACTTCTTCTAAACCTTCTACTTGTTTTTGTAAATTCTCAAAAGCTTTTGCTGGATCTGGATTTCCATATCTCATACAAACTTCAATAGCTTCTGGCATTATGAATTGTAACGCTTTCTGCAAATGATAAGTATTAACTAATAAGGGAGAACCTTCGGGAGTCCAAATAGATTGGTATGCATGTGCCGACTTTGGAGACCTAAAGGGCACGATGATTCCCTTTACGAGCAAGGTTCTAGCAATGAATGGAATATCAATTACTTTTTCATCCATTAGGAATTCTCTTAAGTATACTTTTACATCAGCTACAGAGGGGGAATTTGGCGATCCCAAATTCATTAATAATATTCCTTTTTTGCTCATTTATATAGTTTGAGTGCTTAATTCAACAAATTTCACATAAAAATGATTCAAATCATACTATTTATATCATCTTTTAAACAATTATGACAATACTATGACAATTGTCAAAATGCTAAAAAATACCTTTGTACTTCATTATAAGTCATGAATTTACAGCATTTCTTCCTAGTTGGTATTAATTATAAAAAAACAGATGCCTCTACTCGTGGTTTATTTGCTATTAATGATCAAGAAAATGTGAATTTATTGAATGATGCCAAAGCTTCGGGTATTCATCAGATTTTTGTCTTAAGTACATGTAATAGAACAGAGGTATATGCAATTGCTGACTCTGCTCAAAACATAATAAAACTATTAGCCAAACATACTGCCGGTGAGTTGGAAATTTTGCAAGATAAATGTTACGTGAAAAATGCAAAAGAAGCAGTGCAGCATTTATTTGAAGTAGGTGCTGGACTAGATTCACAAATATTGGGAGACTATGAAATAATAGGCCAGTTAAAAAATGCTTTTAGAATAGCTAAAGAACAACAAACAATAGATTCATTTTTAGAAAGATTATTTAATACAACCCTACAAGCATCAAAAACTATTAAAAATAATACAGAGTTAAGCAGTGGTACTATTTCGGTCTCTTTTGCAGCTATTCAATATATTTTGGCAAAAGTTGATCATGCAATATCAAAAAACTTTCTTTTAGTAGGAACAGGAAAAATTGGAGTAAATACCTGTAAAAATATTTTAGATTATATCTGTCCAAAAAATTTGTGGGTAATGAATAGAACTGACGAAAAAGCACAGATTTTATCAACTCAAATTAGTGTTGAATTCAAGCCATATAAGGATTTGATTCAAGTAGCAAATAATGCTGATGTTGTAATTGTAGCAACAAACTCAAAGGAATTTATTATAAATCAAAAGGATTTAGTCGGCAATAAAAAAAGACATTTTATAGATTTATCTATCCCAAATAACATTGACCCATCTATTGAAAACTTGAAAGATCAAAATATAGTTAATGTAGATGATTTGTCTAAAATTAATGATATTACATTATCTATAAGAAAATCACAGGTACCCATAGCGTTAGAAATAATAGCTGAACATTCTGCAGAATTTTATGATTGGCATCAGTTAAGAAAGTATGCTCCAGTTTTAAAATCATTAAAAGAAAATTTAAGTGCAATACAGGAAATGACGTTTCCTGAAAAAACTATAAAACCTGAACTGGTTACAAAAATTGTAAACAAAGTTGCTACCGAGATTCGTTCTAATAATCATCCAACTTGTTTTTATATGCATGCTGTAAATGAATTTATTTCTCAACCAATTTTTAATTAACCATGGAAACAATCTGGAAAATTGGAACAAGAGATAGTCAACTTGCAATGTGGCAAGCAAATTGGGTTAAGGATTTGCTATTTAAAAAAGGAATTCAATCGCAGTTATTTCCAGTTAAATCAGAAGGTGATATTGATTTAGTAACACCTTTGTATGAAATGGGTGTTCAGGGTATATTTACTAAAACCTTGGATATTGCAATGTTAAAAGGTGATATTGACATTGCAGTACATTCAATGAAAGATGTACCTACTCAATTACCAAAAGGTATTATACAAGTTGCAGTTTTACCTAGGGCAAATTTTGGTGATGTTTTGGTTTTAAATGACCAACTTCAAAATAACTTATGCAATACGGCAATAGGAAATGCCGAGGACATATATCATCAAACTATTTCACTTACCATTGCCACTAGTAGTGTAAGACGAAGAGCTCAATGGTTAAATAGATTTCCAAATCATAGTTTAGAATCTTTAAGAGGAAATGTAAACTCGCGATTAAAAAAGGTATATGAAAGTAAATGGAATGGTGCAATTTTCGCTAAGGCAGGATTAGAGCGCATTGGTGTTTTGCCTTCAAATGCAATTGATATTAAATGGATGTTGCCTGCACCTGCTCAAGGAGCTGTTGTGGTTGTGGTTAAAGAAGGTAATCATGAATTGGTAAAACTAGTACAACAACTAAATGATCCATCAACGGCTTTGTGTACTAAAATTGAACGAGATTTTTTAAGAACTTTAATGGGTGGATGTACAACACCCATAAGCGCTTTGGCTCAAGTTAAGGGCGAGACAGTTGAATTTGTGGGTCAATTAATGTCTTTAGATGGAACTGAAAAAATTGAAGTTGTTAAAAGCTTGCCATTGTCAAAATCAGAAAATATTGGATTGGAAGCTGGATTAGAAATTTTAGAAAATGGTGGGGCACCTATTATTGAAAAAATCAAGAATGGTGCAAAATAAATATCAAATATTATTTACGGGTCAAGCAATTGATGATGGTATTAAAGAAATTTTACCAAGCCATTTATATTTAGAAACGCTACCATTTATAGAAACTAAACTTTCGGTAGACACAATTGCTTTAAATGATTTAAATATACTTTCAAAAATAAATGCATATGTGGTTGTCACCAGTCAGATTGCTGTTCATTGGCTTGCAAAGAATGTACAAGAAAATCCTAATTGGACCATTGCGTGTATGTCCGGTCAAACAAAAAATGCTTTAAATGAATTAGGATGGGGGGAAATGGTAAAATATACGGCCAGTAATGGAATAGAGTTAGCCAGATTAATTGCAGATAGTATTTCAAGTTCAAACATAATTTATTTTATTGGTAGTAAGCAAAGGTTAGCTAATTTACCTGACTTTTTAACGGAAAGAGGTTTTCAAGTAAAGGAATTAGTTGCGTATGATACAGCGCCAAAACAACAGTCAATTGATAAAAATTTCGACGGCATTGTTTTCTTAAGTCCGAGTGCAGTTAATAGTTTTTTTGATCAACATACAATTGATGCTGAAATCAAATTATTTGCAATTGGAAATACAACTGCACATGCAATTTATAAAAGAACACAAAACGAAACAATTGTTTCAGATGGGGTAAGCCAATCTGAATTATTTAATAAAATTATTAATTATTATAAAAATTTATGTCACTAAAAAACGATTTATTATTAAGAGCATTAAGAGGTGAGCAAGTGGAACGTGTGCCTGTTTGGATGATGCGTCAAGCTGGAAGGTATTTACCAGAATATATTAAGATCAGAGAAAAGTATGGATTTTTTGAAAGATGTCAAACACCTGAATTGGCTGCTGAAATTACAATTCAACCTGTGGATATAGTTGGTGTAGATGCTGCTATTTTATTTTCAGATATTTTGGTTGTGCCACAAGCTATGGGATTGGAAGTGCAGTTGATTGAATCCAAAGGTCCATTTTTGCCGGATCCCATAAAAACAAAATCTGATTTAAATAGGATTCGAGTTCCAGAAATTCATGAGACCTTAGGTTATGTAGTGGATGCCATTAAACTAATTAAGCAGCAATTAAATGGGCGTGTTCCATTAATTGGTTTTGCAGGTGCTCCATGGACTATATTATGCTATATGGTGCAAGGGAAAGGTAGCAAAACATTTGATGAAGCAAAAGCATTTTGCTATACACAGCCCGTGATAGCACATCAGCTACTACAAATGATCACAGATACTACTATTGCTTATTTAACTTCTCAAATTGAGGCTGGTGCAGATACTGTGCAAATATTTGATAGTTGGGGAGGCTTATTAAGTCCTGCAGATTTTGAAGTTTTTTCTTTACAATATATCAGACAAATTGTAGCTGCTGTAAAAGACAAAGCCCCTACAATAATATTCGCAAAGGGCGCTTGGCATTCATTAGAAGCAATGAGTAACACAGGTGCTGCAGGACTAGGAATTGATTGGTGTATTACCGCTCCAATGGCTAGAAAGTTAGCGGGAAATAATATTGCTCTACAAGGAAATTTTGATCCAGCTAAATTACTTTCACCTATTCCAACTATTGAAAAAGAAACCGAAGAAATGTTGCGTGCATTTGGCAATAAAAATTATATAGCCAACTTAGGACATGGCATTTTACCTAATGTTCCTGTTGATCATGCAAAAGCATTTGTTAATACAGTAAAAAACTTTGACTACTCAAAATTATAAATATGTACTTACAAAGAAGAAATAGAATATTAAGACAAACTCCTGCGATTCGTGCAATGGTAGCTGAAAATACATTAACCCCGAATGATTTTATAGCACCTTTATTTATTGAAGATGGAACAAATTTAAAAACAGAAATTAGTTCCATGCAAGGGTATTATAGATATTCATTAGACAATATCATTCAAGAAGTAAAGTTATTGTGGTCGTTGGGTATAAAAAGTGTTTTAATTTTCGTAAAATCACCAGATGAATTTAAAGATAATACTGGTAAAGAAGCTTGGAATCCAGATGGTATCATGCAAAGAAGTATTAAAGCGATAAAAGATGCAGTTCCGGAGATGGTCGTAATGACCGATGTGGCTTTAGATCCTTATTCATCCTATGGTCATGATGGAATTGTAAAGGACGGTGAAATTGTTAATGATGAAACTGTTGAGGCATTGATAAAAATGAGTTTAAGTCATGCAGCAGCTGGGGCCGATTTTATGGCCCCAAGCGATATGATGGATGGTCGCATTGGAGCAATCAGAAAAGCTTTAGAGGAAAATAATTATACAAGAGTAGGTATTATGAGTTATAGTGCTAAATATGCATCTTGTTTTTACGGGCCTTTTAGAAATGCATTGGATAGTGCTCCAGGATTTGGCGATAAGAAAACGTATCAAATGAATTTTGCTAATCGTATAGAGGCGATAAAGGAAACCTTAATGGATATTGAAGAAGGGGCTGATATTGTAATGGTGAAACCGGCAATGGCATATTTGGATATTATTCGTGAAATTAAAAATGCAGTCACAGTTCCTGTTAGTGCTTATCATGTGAGTGGTGAGTATGCTATGATAAAAGCTGCTGCAGAAAAAGGCTGGATTGATGAAAATAAAGCAATTGTTGAAAGTTTAACATCCATAAAAAGAGCAGGCGCAGATTTAATTGCAACTTATTTTGCAAAGGATGCAGCTATGCTGATCAATGGATAAAAATTTATTTGAATTTTAAAACATTTCATATGTTTCAATTAACTAAGAGTAAACACTTGTTTGAACAAGCACAAAAAGGTATTCCAGGAGGGGTAAACTCCCCAGTTCGTGCATTTAAAAGCGTTGGTGGGACTCCTGTTTTTATAAAATCGGCCAAAGGTGCATATTTGTTTGACGAGGATGGCAATAAATACATAGACTATATCGCATCTTGGGGGCCAATGATTTTAGGTCATGCGCATCCAGAAATAGTGAATGCAATTCAAAAACAAGTTGCGTATTCTACTTCATATGGTGCTCCAACTTCATTGGAAATAGAAATGGCCGAGTTGATTAAATCTATGACGCCAAATGTGGACTTGATTAGAATGGTAAGTAGCGGTACGGAGGCATGTATGAGTGCTATTCGCTTAGCCCGAGGATATACAGGTAAAAATAAGTTTATAAAATTTGAAGGATGTTATCATGGCCATGCGGATTGTTTTTTAGTAAAAGCAGGAAGTGGATTAGCTACTTTGGATATTCAAACAGTGCCAGGTGTTACTGCAGGCGTAAGCATGGATACGCTAACCTGTGCATTTAACGATTTAGATGCTGTAAAAAAATTAGTTGCAGAAAATAAGAATCAAATTGCTGCTATTATTGTTGAGCCAGTTGTTGGAAATATGGGTTGTATATTACCAAATAATGGCTTTTTGGAAGCCTTAAGAAATATTTGTGATCAAGAAAACATGTTATTAATTTTTGATGAAGTAATGACAGGTTTTAGATTAGCCAAAGGTGGCGCACAAGAATTGTTAAATATCAAAGCAGATCTAGTTACTTATGGCAAAGTGATTGGTGGTGGAATGCCAGTTGGTGCTTTTGGAGGTCGACTTGAAATTATGTCTCATATAGCACCATTAGGAAATGTATATCAAGCAGGCACTTTAAGCGGTAACCCAATTGCAATGCGCGCTGGATTTACATTATTGTCTTTGTTGAAAAATGGAGATCATTATAATTCATTAGAAAAGAAAACAATTTATCTGAAAGAAGGATTAACTAAAGTGTTTTCAAAAAAAAATATTCCATATGTAATTAATCAAATGGGTTCTATGATTAGTTTGCATTTTAGCAAAGTACCAATCACTAATTTTGAAACTGCTGCAGCAGCTAATAATGTTTTATTTAATCAATTTTTTCATAAAATGCTAGAGCGCGGAATATATTTACCACCTTCTGCTTTCGAGAGCTGGTTTTTAAATGATGCTTTGACTTATGCAGATTTAGATGCTACAATTCAAGCAGCCGAAGAAAGCATCCAATCACTAATATAATTTATTATGCAAGTAAGTACACAATTATTAAATAAGTACAATGTACCAATTCCAAGATATACGAGTTATCCAACTGTGCCGTATTGGGATGAAACTATTGATATAAATAAATGGCAGATTCTTTTTACAAAACGTTTTAAAGAATGTAATGAGGAGGCAGGTATTAGCTTATACTTACACCTTCCTTTTTGCGAAAAAATGTGTACATTTTGCGGTTGCAATAAAAAAATTACCACCAATCACAGTGTTGAAGAAGAGTACTTACAGGTTATTTTAAAAGAATGGAACACATATCGCACACTCATGGGTAGTAAACCTGTAATTAGTGAATTGCATATTGGTGGAGGCACACCTACTTTTTTTTCGCCTGAAAATTTAAAAAAAATTTTTACAACTATTTTCCAGGATTCGATTATACCTGAAAAACATGAATTTAGTTTTGAAGGTCACCCGAACAATACAACGCGAGAACATTTACAAACCTTGTATGATTTAGGTTTTAATAGAGTGAGTTACGGAATGCAGGATAGTAATCCAGAAGTACAAGAGGTAATCAACAGACAACAACCACATGAAAACGTTGTGCGTGTCGTAAAATGGGCAAGAGAGATTGGTTATGATTCAGTGAATTTAGATTTAGTATATGGGTTGCCTTTGCAAAATATAGAAAGAATTAAAAAAACAATTAATGATGCATTATCTGTAAAACCAGATCGAATTGCTTTTTATAGTTATGCACATGTGCCTTGGACAAGTAAGGCCCAACGTTTGTTTGACGAAACCGATTTGCCAAATGCAGATACAAAAATGCAATTGTATCAATTAGGTATAAAATTATTTACTGACGCGGGTTATGTAGATATTGGGATGGATCATTTTGCTTTGCCAACTGACTTAATGGTTAGAGCTAGAGATAAAGGAACTTTACATCGTAATTTTATGGGTTATACTGTACAACAAACGGGTATGCTTCTAGGATTAGGTGTTTCAAGTATAAGTGATATTTATTATGGTTTTGCTCAAAACAAAAAAACAATTCATGAATATTATGAAGAAGTTGAAAAAGGTTTATTGGCAGTAACAAAAGGATATTTCTTAAATGATGAAGATCAGGCAATGCGACAATATATTTTGGATGTCGCTTGTTTGGGCAAAGCTAATTTTAATGAAAAAGACCTGACTATTTTAGAAAAGTATTCTTTCCCTGTTCTAAAAGAATTAGAAAATGATTCATTTGTAGAATGGAATCAAAAAGGGTTAACAGTTACTCAATTAGGTAAACATTTTATTAGAAATATATGTAAGGCTTTTGATATAAAATTATTATCCGCTGAACATCAAAAACAAACTTTTAGTAAAGCAGTCTAATTAATTATTTTAAATTATAAAATTAAAAAAGGGAACTCAATTTGAGTTCCCTTTTTTATGATGCAAATAATGCTATTAATTCCTATTCAATAGATATATCGCAAATTATCTTTCTAATTTAAAGTCCTTGTCAGTAGCTGGTCTTGCTGGTGCATTGGCAACTTTATAGCCAGTGCGATACATCCAGTCAGCCATCTTTTTTAATTTAGGATAATTAATATTTTGTGCATTATCTAATGGGGTGTGGTAATCCTCATGTAATAAGGATGTGTACATAATTGCCGGAATGCCAAGTCTTGCATAAGGTAAATGGTCGCTTCTAAAATACCAACCCTCTACATGCGTTACTTTATCATAAGTAGTATCTAATTTAAATTTAGGTCCCTCATTATTTGCATCCATTACCATCTTAACTAAATCTATCGAGTTGCGATGTGGTGCCTGTGTTCCTAAAACAGCAGCACTGTCAATATTATTTCTTCCAATCATATCACCATTTAAAACAGCTACAATACTTTTTATTGGAACAGTGGGGTGTGATGAATAATATCTAGAACCTAATAAGCCTCTTTCTTCGGCACCTTGAATTACAAATAAAATTGATCTTTTAGCGGGATGTTTTACAAATGCTCTTGCATTGGCAAGCATGGCCACATCTACACTACCATTGTCATCCGCGCCATAAAAAGTAGAGTCATTATTAATTGCATTACGTATGCCATGCGCATCTTGGTGTCCACTATACAATAAATATTCCGATTTTAATTTTGGATCAGTGCCATTAATTTTTCCAACAATATTTACGGAAGGGTAAGGATATTTTTCAACTATAAAATTTGCAACTAAGTTTCCTTGAGCATTGGCAATGCTTGATTTTGCATTTTGATGTACCCAAATCACTGGAACTGTAGTATTTACTTGTGTATTAGGCCCCCCTTCGATATCATAAGATCCTCTTTTGAAATTTTCATTGGCGTCATCCCAAGCTTTTTCTCCAATATTATCAGCTATAATAATAATCGCAGCAGCTCCTTTTCTGATAAGTGGCATGCCGTATTTAGTTAATACGCTTCTACTATATCTCCAGGTTGGGAGTGAAACATTTAAATTAATACCAATCGCTGAAGCTTCAAATGCTACCACTTTATTTTTTACATCTACATTGTTGGTATCTATTTTAGAGGCATCTCCTAAATAAACTATCGGAGCATTGATTTGCTTGTTAGCCATTTGTGCGACACTTGCATCCTTCCATAATGCGAATTTTTTATTATCAATCTGAATGGTTGAATTATCTGAAATTTGATTTCTCCACATCGTGAAAAATTGCAAGTAGGTACCATCGTCACCAGCTGGCAACAATCCAATAGATCTGTATTTTTCTGCCAACCACATAGATGCTTTTAATTCATCAATGGTTCCTGCTGATCTTCCTTTAAAATGCGGATCAGCAAAATCGTATAAATCTTTTTTTAATTCACTTGTTTTTATCAAATCTAAGCCAGGAGGGTTGGTTGACTGAGCCATTAATCCCATGTTTAGTAAAAGGGTAATAGCACACAATGTAATTTTTTTCATCTTCATTTATTTATTGCTTTATTTTTTAAATATTATTTATTAACTGATATCGAATTATCGCTTTGCTTTAAAACTCCATGTAAAATGAAATGTAGCAACTGCTTCTCCTGCTTCATTGACCCCAATGGATTTACAAATTAATGTGATCCCTTCGCCTGTTTGTATTGTTTCAGCAATTGCAGTTTTAATGGCAATGCCATCTTCACAAATAAATTTAAGTTTACCAGTTCCTTTTTTATGGTATTCGGCAACCATTTTAACCACTAGCATACTTACTTTGTTGGGTTGGTTGTAAATATGTCCAAAAGCCAATAAGCCCGAACTCATTTCTGCAGCCATTGCTTCAGCAGCAAAATACATAGATCTAAAAGGGTTTTTACTAAAAAAACTATGTCTTACGCCAATCGAACATTGTGTTTCATTAATTTCCTTTAATCTAAGGCCAACAAAAAAAGCAGCAGGTAATTTTGTTGCTAAAAAGAATCCGAATTGGATGGGGCTACTAATTTTTTGAACAAATTGACTAAATGATGTTCCCATTGGATAGATTTATCTTAAAAATACTAATTACTATGCATAATAAAATAAAAAAGCGCCAACATAGTTGACGCTTTTTAGGCAAGCAAAAGATAGCAAGTACTTATTTCCCCAAGAAAGTACTTCTATTAATTGTAAACCCAAAGGCAAGACTACCATTTGCGATATTCATGCTGTTTCTAGATAGTTGATCTATATTTGAACTGAAAGTGGTATTGCCTACAAAGAAACGGAATTGGTGACCTCCAGAATTTAATTCAACACCAACAGATACCAAATCAGGCTGATAATTTATAATGTTTCCTGTACTAGTTAATACATTTTCATACATGTTTAATTGACGAGAATATTCAAAATCTAGATTTACAATATTAGACACCTTGTATTTTCCGCCGAAACCTATTGAATACACTTCATTATCATTATTAATACCGTAAGGAACCTTGTTAAAGTGTACAACGGATGGCATTAATTGTAAAGAGAGTCGATCGTTAAACTTGCGAGAAATCAATAATTGATTTACATAATTATATCTATCTCCTACAAATGTTATTGATTTATCTGGTGCAGTATTTACATTTACAAGAGAAAACAAAGCAATTGAAACAGGAATATTATGCAATCCAGTTTGTTGACGCACTAATTTAATTTTTGTAAATCCTTCATATTTTGAACTACCCGCTGCAGCTACTCCTAAATTTATCCAACGATAAGGAGAGTAGTCAAAAGATAAATAGGTATATGCCACACCTGAGTTAATTCCAAATAACTGCGCACCCACTTGTGATCCTGCATTCTTATCATATATCTGACTAAAATGGTGAGATATCATAAATTGAAATTCACTAGGTGCACCCATCTCAGTGGTTTGCATATTTATTAGCTTTGAAGTAGCAAATACTTTCTTAGTGATTTTTTGCTTTGGTTTTTCCTTTGTTTCAGTTGCAGTGGAATCGGTCTGTGCAAAAGATTGACTAAACAATGCAAGGCAAACTATACTAAGTAATAATAATTTTTTCATAATTTTTGTTTTAAGACAATTACTGTCATTGACTATTGTTAATTCACTATTGTGGTTGACCTTGTGCAATCCAAGATAAAATGGTATTGGTTGTACAAGAATTTAAGCTTAATACTGGACCAGGATGGCCAGTTGCTCCACCACTATTCATCATTGCAGTTAATACCGCTTTGTCAGATAATAAAAGTGTATAAGTGAGTACAGGAGAAACAGTGCCGTGACAAGTTGAGCTCTTACATGTTGAATTATAAATGGGTAAGAAGTTTGCATTATAAGTGATAGCACCTGAAACCACACAACCCCCTCCATCATCTTTAGCACCTTGTGCAATCCAGTTTTGCATAATTACCTTTTGAGTTTCTGTAAGATGTACATTTCCATCGCCAGGATGCTTTGAAGCATCTGATACCATATCTTTAAAAGTGGTTACTCTTGCAAGAATGGTTGGATAAAATACAGTATCCAAATGTGAAAACTGCACCGCAGTACTTCCTTGATTATTATTATGACATCCACAACCACCACTAGTAACAATTGGAACTATTTCACTTCTAAAAGAGACTGTTGGCAGTGATTCAATATCAGCTTTATTTTTATAGCAAGATGAAAATACAATTGCAACGATGCTTGCAAAACTTGCTAATGTTATTAATTTAATTTTCATATCGATTATTTTGAATTATTTGTAAATTTTACTTAGTAATTACTTTTCCTGAAACCTTGTATTTAAATATTCCGGCATTTCCAATTCCATATTTCCATACATCAGGGATATTTGGGTCAGAGAAATACCAAGCTTTAATTAAAGCAATTTCGTTAGGTCTTAATCCGCCATCACTATTTGCCATACCACCAGTATTTGTTGTACCCCAAACCCCTGTTCTAGGATTCGCCATCAAAATAGTAGAGTCAATTCTTAAAACAATAGCGCTTGTTCCATTTAAATAATCACCTTTAACATAGTAAGCCTTTTTTGTAGTTGGATCTGTATATGCTACTGTAGTATTACTTCTTACCCCTTTTGGATAACTAATATCAAAAATGATATCATCATAATTATTAAATGGCCCACGAACACTTGCTGCTGCAACAGGAGTAGAAAAAGTTTTGTAAGGTCTGTAACTTGCATTTGCTAATGTATCAGCATAAAATTTACGAACGCTATCTTTATAAGCAGCTAATATCGTATTGCGAAGTGAAGTATTGTTAAGTTGAAGATAAGTACTCACTGCACCAGTAGTTAAATTTGTGGTAGACCAAACTGCAGTATCAGCAGCAGTCAAACCTGGTATTAAACCTTTTCTTGCCCAAACACCCGTGCTTGTAGCTTCATTATGACAGTTTCCTGAAGTACAACCTGAACTGATCACTGCAATTGCTGCTGGTCTAAAATCATTTGCGTCTGGTCTTTCTTTAGCCCCATTCAAAATCCAATTGTATATGATGGCCTTGTCCGCATCAGCAACATCTTTGCCTGTAGTAATTGGAGGCATTGCTTTATTAAAATCATTGGTAGTAATAGCAGTCCATAATTTACTAGCCCCAGGATTACCAGCCGTTACATATTTCATTACATCGGTATAGGTATTGAATTTTGGACTAATTGGTCCTCCATGACAATTACTTGAAGCACAATTTTCAGTCAAAATAGCTTGAACCCCTCTATAATTAATACTATCATTTAAAGTAGGCGTAGCACTAGCTAAAGCAAAAATATTATTACTATAAAATGATGCATAAACCGTGCTGTCCGCATTGCCTTTAAAAGATCTATTTAGACCTGTAATAACAGCATTGCTATCCTCTTTCTTACATTGTATAGAGAAAGTTGTGAGCATAGCCATAAGTAAAAATGAAGTGATCAGTTTGACCATTGAAATTTTTCTCATAAATAAAAATTTAACTGTTAAAGAAATGGAGCAGCTGAAAATCACCCAAGCCTTCTTATTTTCTTATAAGCTACTCAGAAATTAAAAGGAAGAATCCCTTTTTTCAATATGCAAATGTATTATGGGCTAAATACGCTGATTATGATGTTAGTCAGAAAAATATATGAGTATTGTCATTGAATTGTCATGAAATAAAATGACTGATGAAACTCATCTTTTTTTATGATGCGGGTCAGTATTTTAAAAAATGCGAAATGATAACCTTTGTGCATCAAAATATTTAATACAATGAAAAAATTATCTGTTTTATCACTTATCGTAATTTTTATAATTACAGCTAGCTTTACTTTAATTCAAAATAAACCTTGGGCTGTTCCTGCAGATAAAGCTAAGGCGGCTAATCCTGTAAAAACAAGTGCTGCATCAATTGCAGATGGGAAAGCATTATGGAGTACACATTGTGCTTCATGTCATGGTAAAACTGGATTAGGTGATGGCGCCAAAGCAACAACATTGAATACTGCACCACCAGATTTTAGTAAAGCTGCTTTTCAAGGTCAAACTGATGGTTCTATTTTTTATAAAACTTCAGAAGGACGTGGTGATATGCCAAGTTTTAAAAAGAAAATTACAGATGCAGATGATATCTGGAATTTGGTAAACTATATGCGTAGTTTAAAAAAATAGTAACAATCTAGATAATAAGCCTCCCCGTGAGGCTTATTATTTTTTAATGCTTATTTAACCTGTTATATGAATACTGAAAATCAAATCCCAAATCAAGCTAGTTATCGCCGCAAGCTATTGGCTGGATTAGGTGCGCTTAGTTTGTTTCCGATTTTAAAATTTGGGTTTTTAGCAAAAAAGAAAGAAGTAATTAGCTGTGCCCCAGATACTAAAAATCAAACTATGAATATGTTAACTCAAGATGGACGTCTTGTAGAAGTTGACATTTCTAGAATCAATGGCACAAAAGAAAAAATATCAAATAAACAATTACAAGATTGGGTAAAAAAAGAATTGTAATTAAAATAGTATTTTAATGAAAACCAACGAAAATTCAAGAAGGGAGTTCCTAGCCACAACATTACTTGCTGGAGCAGCATTAGCAGGATGTGGAGGGAATCCATTTACACCAGACGAGGTTACTGATGTTAAGCCATCAGGTGAGATGGTTAAATTGTTATCAGTTGATGGTGAAATAATCGAAGTAGATAAAGCATTTTTAAAGCCAGTTCCAGAAATGCCATCAGTGCCCAATTCGGAGGCTAGAATTGGAATTCCAGGAAAGAAATTTGCGATGGTAATTGATTTATCAAGATGTAAAAGTGTAAAAAAATGTCAATCGGCATGTAATCACATGCATCATATCCATCCAGGACAAAATTGGATTAAAGTGTATCCAATGCAGGAGTCCGAAAAAACTGCTCCTTATTGGCAACCAACAACCTGTATGCATTGTGATGAACCGCCTTGTGTTAAGGTATGTCCAGTGGATGCTACATTTAAAAGAAAAGATGGTATTGTATTAATTGATAGTGATCGTTGTGTAGGATGTCGTTTTTGTATGGCAGCATGCCCTTATTCTTCAAGGGTTTTTAATTGGGAAGAGCCAAAAATTGAAAAAGAAATTGCAGATAAACCGTATTCGTGTGAAACAAGTGTGCCTCAGAAAAAAGGAACAGTTGGTAAATGTGATTTTTGCCCAGATATGGTTCGCCAAGGAGGTTTACCACATTGCGTTTCAGCTTGTCCAAATGGTGTATTTTTCTTTGGAGATATATTAGAAGATTCAGTAACAAATGGTGCTGAAACATTTCGCTTTAGTGATTTAATAAAAGACAAATCAGGATATAGATTAATGGAAGATTTAGGAACCAAGCCAAGTGTATATTACTTACCACCGGTGAATCGAAATTTCCCATTTGAAAATACGGAGAGTGAAAAAAAATAAAACATCGTTAATTAAAAATTAATAACGTGGAAAAGTTAGCAGAAAATAAAATTGTACAAGACTTACTGCCACAAAAATTTGGTAAGCAAGGACAAATTTGGGTAGTTTGTTTATTATCTATTTGTGCTGTAGGTTTTTATGCATATTGTAGACAATTATATTATGGATTAGAAGTAACTGCATTAAGAGATTATGCATCCTGGGGAATTTATATTTCTAATTTTGTATTTTTTGTTGCGATAAGTTTAGTGGGGTCTTTAATTACAGCAGTACTACGTTTAACGGATGTACATTGGAGCACACCATTAACAAGAATTGCCGAAATTATTGCGGTATCGGCAATATCATTTGCAGGGCTAATCATTATTGTAGACATGGGGCGTCCTGATCGCTTTTACAATTTATTTACCCATGGTCGTTTACAATCTCCTATTATCTGGGATGTTATTGTTATTACCACTTATTTGTTCATTAGTTTATTGTTATTGTATTTTCCGTTGCTGCCGGATTTAAAAATAATGATTGCCTTTAAAGAGAAAAATGGTAAATGGCTACAAAAATTGTATGAGTTTTTAGGATGTTTTTGGAAAAACAAACCTGAGCAATTTAAAATTACAGATAAGGCTATTAATATTTTATCTATCACAATTATTCCGGTTGCATTTGCGATTCACACGGTAACCTCTTGGTTGTTTGCAACTACGTATCGACCAGGATGGGATAGTACCAATTTTGGCGCGTATTTTATTTCTGGTGCATTTTTGGTAGGAGCGGGTGGAGTATTGATTGCCATGTATGTTTTTAGAACACACTATAAATTAGAAAAATATATTACCGATGATCATTTTGATAAAATGGGTAAGGTAGTTGTATTGCTAGCATTGGTTTATTTATACTTTAATATCAACGAATTTTTAGTGCCTGCTTTTAAAATGAAAAAATCCGAGGAGGAGCATTTGATGGGTTTATTCACAGGTGAGTTCTCTCCTATTTTCTGGTTTGCTATATCAGCCTCAATGTTAATTCCAATATTAATCTTAGTTTTCAAAAAAGGCCGAAAGCCAAAGTGGGCATTCTTTGCAGGCATTTTAGTAGTAGTTGGTTCATGGTTCAAACGTTTCTTAATTGTTACGCCAACCTTGCTTCATCCATTTTTACCAATGCATGATGTTCCTAAAAACTATACAACCTATATACCAACATGGGAGGAGTGGGCAATCGCAGGCGGCTCTTTAGCCGGGGCCTTATTGGTAATTACATTTTTTGCAAGAATCTTCCCCATCATTCCAATACATGAAACCATCATTGAAACCGACAGTCATGAGAAAGCATAAAATAATTCAATTACTTGTACTAATTATTGCGTTGGTACCAAGTTTACTAATGGCTCAAGCCGTTGAAAAAAACAGCATTTCCTTAAACTTAAAATATTTTAATGATAACAATATTACACATCATTTATTAGTACAAGCGAAATCTAAAATTGATGGTAAGTTTCAAACAATTCCAAACATACCTGTACAATTTTATATCGGCACTGAGGCTGATAAAGGGAATTTGTTAGGTAAGGGTGTAACTAATGATCGAGGCGAAGCAGTCATTGAAATTCCACTAACAGCAAAAGATGCTTGGTTAAAATCTCCTAATCAAAATTTTCTTGTAGTGTCAACTGCAACAAAGCAATTTGATGCTGGACAAGGCGATTTAGCAATTACTAAAGCAAAATTAAAAATTGATACAACAGAGGGAAAAATGATCACTGCAAAAATTGTAGCATTAGTTGATACTACTTGGAAGCCAATTGCAGCAGTGGATGTAATTGTTGGCGTAAAGCGTTTGGGAGGAATTTTAAATGCAAATGAAACGCAGACATACCCAACTGATTCGGCGAGAGGGGGAGTAATTGCAGAATTTAAAAGAGATAGTATTCCTGGTGACCAAAAAGGAAATATAACCATCATTGCAACCGTGGTGGATAATGAGAAATATGGGAATTTAAGTTCAGAAATGGTGGTACCCTGGGGTAAAAAATCAGTGTATATGACCAACTTTGATCATAGAACATTATTTGCAAGAAGAGGTCATTCACCAATTTGGCTTGAATTATTGGCCTATACAATTGTAGTTGTAGTTTGGTCTATTATTATTTTCTTATTATTTCAAATTAAAAAGATAAAAAAGTTAGGTTTTGAGTAGAACAGATGTTTGATGTTTTGATGAAGAAAAGGCGCTCATGGAGCGCCTTTTTACTTTGACTGATATTTATTTATAGATTAAACCTTAAATTTAGGTATCAAACTCAACGATTATGGCACAAGGATTGCAAAATTATGATTACCTAGTTTTTGTATTGTATTTTATTTTGATTGCTAGTTATGGATTATGGATCTATAACCGTAAAAAAACAGCAACGGTTAATACGACAGACTTCTTTTTAGCAGAAGGTCAATTAACATGGTGGGCAATTGGCGCATCTTTAATTGCATCCAATATTTCGGCAGAGCAATTTATTGGCATGAGTGGCAACGGATTTAGATTAGGTTTGGCAATTTCGGCCTATGAATGGTTGGCTGCTATTTCCTTGGTAGTAGTAGGTGTATTTTTTATGCCCGTGTATTTAAAGAACAAAATTTATACTATGCCTCAGTTTTTAAAAACGAGGTATAATGAAACAGTAGCAATGATTATGGCTATTTTCTGGTTGTTCCTATACATATTTGTGAACTTGACTTCTATTTTATATTTAGGATCTATTGCGATTAATAATTTAACAGGAGGCGCACACTTTCATTTAATAATGATTGGGCTTGCTGTGTTTGCTTTATTCATTACACTTGGGGGGATGAAAGTAATTGGATACACCGATGTGATTCAAGTATTGGTGCTAACCATTGGAGGACTTATCACTTCCTATATTGCATTAACTGTTGTGGGAGAAAAATTTGGCTTTGGAAAAAATGCGATTGCTGGACTCCAACATTTAGTAAAAGTAGCACCAGATCATTTTAAAATGATTTTTGATAAACCAGGTGCAGGCGCTACTCAAAAACAAATTGATGATTATTCATCTTTGCCTGGCCTCGCTATGATGGCTGCTGGTATGTGGGTAGCCAATTTAAACTACTGGGGATGTAATCAATACATAACGCAAAGAGCATTAGGAGCTGATTTAAAAACTGCTAGATCAGGTATCTTTTTTGCGGCGATGTTAAAATTATTTATGCCATTATTAGTGGTAATTCCAGGAATTGCAGCTTATGTATTATATCATAATGGTGCATTGCAACAAGAAATGTTAACCAATGGCACTTTGAATCAGGACAATGCCTATTCTTCGGTAATTGGATTTTTACCAATCGGCTTGAAAGGCTTATCCATGGCTGCTTTAACAGCTGCTATTGTAGCATCCTTAGCAGGTAAAGCAAATAGCATTTCAACTATTTATTCTTTAGATATTTATAAGAAATATATCAACAAAAATGCCGCAGACAGCAAGACAGTTAGCACGGGAAGAATTATGATTATTATTTCTTTAATCATTGCCATCATTATTAACTGGAATGACACATTGGGTATTGGAGGAAAAGGAGGATTTGAGTTTATTCAAAAATATACTGGCTATATTTCCCCTGCTATTTTCCCAGTTTTCTTATTAGGATTCTTTTGGAAAAAAGCAACTTCAAAAGCAGCGATCTCTGGAATTATTTTAGGATTAATATTAGCAATATTGTTTGATAAATTTTTACCAGGCATGTTTGGCAATGAAACTGCTTTATATACTGCATTACCAAATGGCCATGGTGGTTTTGAAATTCCTTATTTAATTCAAATGGGTTGGGTATTTTTATTTACAACGATCATTATTATTACCATTAGTTTGATAGATGTAAAAGGACAAACACACGCTAACTCATTACAAGAAGATACCACTAAGTATACCTTAACAAATACGCATATTGCCATGATCATTACCATTCTTGTGGTGGTAGCTGGTTTATATATTCGTTTTTGGTAATGACTGAAAAAATATAATATGAATTTAAAATCGGCCCTTTTAATTGTTATTGCAAGCTTGTGTTTGCATCGCACTGTTATTGCTCAAAACAGCAGTACCCTTATCACCAATGTTCGCGTAATGGATGGCACGGGAAGCCCTGCAGTAAAGGGTTCTGTAAGAATTAAGGGCGATATTATTCTTGAAGTAGGAAATTTAAAACCAAATCCAAATGAAAAAGTAATTGACGGAAAAGGTCAAGTGTTAGCCCCAGGTTTTATTGATGCACATAGTCATCATTTGGGTGACTTGCAAAAAAATCCAAATGGATTGTCCACTTCTAATCAAGGAATTACGACGGTTGTTATTGGTCAAGATGGCGAAAGTTATCCAATGGATTCTTTGGAAAAAGACATGAAAGAAAAACATATCGTAGCCAATATTGCTAGTTATACGGGTCATTCTAGCTTAAGAGAAGAGATCATGGGGGAAAAGAATTTATTTAGAAATGCTACACAGGCCGAGATAGATAAAATGAAAAATATTTTATCTAAAGAATTATCCAAAGGATCTTTGGGTTTATCTACAGGACTTGAATATGAGCAAGCTTTTTATTCTAACAGAGATGAAGTATTACAGTTAGCAAAAGTAGCAGCAGCTGCCAATACTAGATATATAAGTCATATTCGTAGTGAGGATGTTACCATGGCGGATGCATTGGATGAAATTATCCAAATAGGTAAGATTACAAAAATGCCGGTGCAAATTTCACATATTAAATTAGCGAAGCAATCGGATTGGAATACTGCATCAAGCATACTAGCACAATTAGAAAAAGCAAGAGCGGAGGGAGTACAAATTACTGCCGACGTGTATCCATATACCTTTTGGAACTCTACTTTAAGAGTATTGTTTCCTGCAAGAGATTATACCAATATGGCAAGTGCTCAATTAGCAGTGACGCAATTATTTGATCCTTCACAATCTTATATTGTACAATACGCTCCTAATCCAAGTTATGTAGGCAAAACATTATCTGCAATTGCAGTGGAAAGAAAAGAATCAGATGCACAGGCTTTGATGAGTTTAGTTGCAATCGCAGCAGACTTTAAAGAAAAGCACCCTGGTTATAAAGGTAGTATTGAAGCCATTGCAGCAAAGTCAATGAATGAATCAGATGTAGCAAAATTTATTGCATGGCCTTATTCAGTGATATGCTCGGACGGCAATGGTGGCGGACATCCTAGAGGCTATGGTTCCTTTACGCGCGTATTAGGAAAGTATGTGAGAGAAGATAAAGTGATAAGCCTAGAAAACGCGGTGCACAAAATGACTGCCCAAACTGCCGAATATTTAGGCATCAAAGACCGAGGTATTATAGCGGTAGGTAAAAAAGCGGACCTTGTTTTATTAAATCCGGAAACTGTAATTGACCATGCGGCTATTTTAAATAGCCATGCGCTATCTACAGGTATTGAAATGCTTTGGGTAAATGGACAATTAGTATATGCACAACAAAAAGCAACCGGTAAAAAACCAGGCGTTTTAATTAAGCGCTAAAGTTTACATTTTTTAAATTTTGAATAAGTAGTAACATGAATAATGCAATTGTACTAACCAATGGGTTATTAACTTCAACGGATGCAAAAACAGCACATGGTTTAATAAGAGGAACCGAAAGATTTACGATTATTGGAGTGGTAGATTGTGAAGCAACAGCAGGAAAGGATGCAGGTGAATTGCTAGATAGTAAAAACAGAAACATACCTGTATTTGCAAACTTTGAATCAGCAATTGCTCAACTGCCTCATGCCAATTTTTTAGTTATTGGAGTTGCTACAGTTGGAGGCCGTTTACCTGGCAATATGTTGGAAGTGGTTATTAAAGCTATTGAAGCCGGAGTATCAATTGTAAATGGATTGCATGAATATTTAAATGACAAACCTGATGTGGTTGCTTTGGCAAAAGCGAAAGGAGTGACATTAACCGATGTACGTAAACCAAAAAATAGAGAAGACTTGCATTTTTGGACAGGTGAAATATTTAAAGTTACTGCACCAATTGTAGCTGTGATTGGGATGGACTGTGCAATGGGCAAACGAACAACAGCAAGAATGTTAAGACAATCCTGTGAGGCCAATGGATTAAAAGGCCAAATGATTTACACGGGTCAAACGGGTTGGTTACAGGGCGGTAAGTATGGATTTGTTTTTGACTCTACCTTAAATGATTTTGTATCTGGTGAATTAGAAAATGCAATTGTAAGTTGTTGGAAAGAAACAGGTGCTGATATTATATTTTTAGAAGGACAATCTTCCTTAAGAAATCCAAGTGGTCCATGTGGGATTGAATTATTAATTTCTGGAAATGCAAAACATGTTGTTTTGTTATTTGCACCAAAACGAAAATATTTTGATAACGATGAGCATTGGGGTGCGATTCCACCAGTTGAATCAGAAATTGAAATTATAGAAAAGCTAGGCTCACAAGTGATTGCAGTTGCTGTAAATACGGAGGACTGTACAATCGAAGAAGCATTTGCATATCAAAAAGAGTATGTACAAAAATTAAATATACCAGTGCTACTTCCAATTCAAGAAGGGGTTGATCAATTAATTCCAACTTTAAAATCATTGATCAAATAATTAGGTTGTAAATAATTAACTAATTGTCCGATACACAGTATTAAATCATTGGGGATACTTTAAAATAAAAAATATGAAAATTGTAGCAGTAAGATCTTATTTAAAAAACATGGCTTTAACCAAGCCTTATACGATTGCATATAATACATTTTCGGATGTTAGCCTTGCTTTTTTTGAAGTAGAGTTGGAGAATGGAATCATTGGATATGGTTCAGGAAGTCCTGCCGAAGATGTTGTCGGAGAAACAACTGAGCAAACCGCAGCCAATTTAAAAACGGAATTTGTTCAAGCCTTAGTAGGAAGAGATATTCGTCAGTTTCAGCAAATAATATTTGAAACCATTCATCAGTTTCCACATTTACCTGGAACACAGGCTGCTATTGATATTGCGCTGCACGATGCTTTTGGAAAATTCCTTGGTATTTCAGTTGCTAACTTTTATGGACAAAAAGTAAAAGCACTTCCCACTTCCGTAACGATTGGTATTAAAACGGTAGCCGCTGCTTTGGAAGAAGCTGCAGGGTACAAGGCATTGGGTTTTAAAATTTTGAAAGTAAAAACCGGATTGGATGTAGATGAAGACATTGAACGCGTGATTAAATTAAAAGAACAATTTGGCAATCATTTTAAAATAAGAGTGGACGCCAACCAGGGATATACTATTGCTGATTTGAAAAAATTTATTGAGGCTACCAAGCATCAGGGTTTAGAATTAATTGAACAACCCATGCCTGTAGGCACTGAAAAAGAATTGTTAGCATTGGATTGGTCAGATAGAAAATTATTGGCTGCAGATGAATCTTTAAAAGATCCACAAGCTGCTTTACAATTGGCTTCCAATGAAAAGCCATTTGGTATTTATAATATTAAATTAATGAAGTGTGGTGGTATTGTGGGTGCATTAGGTATTGCCAATATTGCACAAAATGCAGACATTGATTTATTCTGGGGCTGTAATGACGAAAGTATTATAAGTATTACGGCTGCTTTGCATGTAGCGTATGCTTGTCCAAATACAAAATACATTGACTTAGATGGTAGCTTGGATTTAGCGGAAGATTTAGTGAAAGGGGGATTTGAAATTGTAGATGGTGAGATGCAAATCAATAATGCGCCAGGTTTTGGATTTAATTTAATTTAGGTAAGTCAACAATAAAAATTCCAATCACGCTTATGGAAACACTTAAACCAAAAATCGGATTACGCTCAGCCACTTTTTTAGTAGTAAGTGTAATTATAGGTTCAGGTGTTTTTAAAAAAATTGCGCCCATGGCGCAGGAGTTAGGAAGTCCTTGGTTAATTATTTTATGTTGGATATTAGCAGGCCTTATTAGTTTAGCCGGAGCTTTATCTACTGCCGAAATGGTAAGTATGTTTCCGAATTCTGGTGGAGAATATTATTATTTTCAAAAAGTATATGGTCGTTTCTTTTCCTTTTTATATGGATGGTCAAGTTTCACTGTAATAAAAACAGCTGCGATATCTGCCTTGGCTTATATTTTTGCTGAATCCTTTAATAGTTTATTCCCCTTGCCTGTTATTGGATCGGATATTAAATTTTTAGGATTATCATTATTTCAAAACTTATCTATTAAAATATTAGCCTCCTTTATTATTGTTGTATTAACCTTATTAAATTACAGAGGAGTCCATTTTGCAGAAAAATTAAGCAGCATACTTACATATGCAATGTTAGCGGGCATAGTCGTATTTGTAGTGATAGGGTTTAGCTCGGGAAAAGGAAGCGTTCATAATTTAACTACTACTTCCACTGTTGTAAGTACGACGGTACCTAAAGGATTGAGTTTAATTAAAGCTTTATTCATTGCAAGTTTAGGTGCATTTTGGGGATATGAAGGTTGGAATAATATTGCTTATATAGGAGAAGAAGTAAAAAACCCAAAGAAAAATTTACCACTTGCTTTGGGAGTAGGAACTATAATGGTTATGGTAACTTATGTTTTATTGAATGTACTTTTTGTTTATATCCTGCCCATTGATTTCTTTATTGGATTAAATACAAATAAGATTGCCGCAGTGGAAGTAGCAGGACATATTAGAGGAAGTATTGGAATGATTTTAATAGCTAGTTTAATTTTAGTCACTACTTTTAATTCAACGAATAGTAGCATATTAATGTCTGCAAGAATTATGTACGCCATGGCGCGTGATAAAATGTTCTTTAAAAAAGCCGCTTCGATTCATCCTAAATACAACACCCCAGACTGGGCATTATTTATTCAAGCTTTTTGGGCAATTATGCTAGTGTTTTCAGGCACTTTCGATCAATTGACTGATATGTTGGTATTCGCATCCTTCTTATTTTATGGAAGCACAGCTTTAGGTGTAATTCTTATGCGAATTAAACATCCTGAGATAGAGCGTACCTATAAAGTAATTGGTTATCCTTTTGTGCCGATTATTTTTTGTTTATTCTGCGTATGTTTATTTGTTAGCACAATCATTAATCAACCCTATGAAGCTATATGGGGATTGAGTTTAATTGGAACTGGTTTGCCGGTTTATTATTGGCTAAATAAAAACGCTAAGTAATATTAAATACTACTTAGCGTCCTTAAATTTAATTCTTCTTTTATTTGAAAATGATTTTAGCTCGTCAAAATAGCTTTTGCATATTCCATACATTTTCTAGTTTCTTTAACAGCATCCGAACCAGCAGGAATATCATATTCTAATTCAATGGTTGCTGGAATGCCATATTTTTTCTCTTTCAATAAACTAAGAATTTCTTTTAATGGCGTATTGCCTTGACCCCATGGCATATTGTTTCCACCATTGGTTTTATTTAAACGGTCTTTAATGTGCATGCTTGTAATTCTATCATGCTTTGCTTGTATTAAAGCAATTAAAGTTTCTTTAGTATTCACACCACCCGCAGCAATATAGTGACCACAATCCAAGTTCATCGAATTAAATGGAGATTGTGCAAGGGCAGCATCCCAAGCAGTATCTGTGGCTTGTGTATGTGCATGATAACCGATATAGATACCATGTTTTTGACCCAAGTCCCCCAAACGTTTTGAATGTTTTAAATCTGTTGGAAGCTCTACTGTCACTGATTTAGCGCCCAATGCTTTTGCAGCTTTTAATGCAAACTCAATTTCTCCATCTGTATTATTAGGATTTAATGCGTTAGGCTTAAATGCATATATACTTACACCTGCTTTATTATACATTTTTCTGATCTCAATAAATTTATCCATCGAAACAGTTTCTCTCCACTTAGCTAGATCAACTTGATAGGCTTTTACTTTTGCTCTTAATTCATCGGTCCATTCTATTTTTACACCAGGAACCCAAGGAACTGGATTTGTTGGAGCACCAGCATATTCTTCAATCGCATCACCCATTAATTCAATAGCGCTAATATTGGAATCAATACAATATTGTAATAGTTGTGAAGCACTACCTGGCATACTACGGAATGAATAAGTAATAGCACCAACCTGAACACCATTGATTAATGAGTTAGGAGTAGCAGCGAAAAAATTACTGGAAGCGAATGCTGATTTACCAGCAAGTAATAATCCAAGACTTGCTAAAGAACCTTGTTGCAAGAATGCACGACGTGAATGCATTGGGTTTGATTTTTTTGAATTTTGCATATCTATAAATTTTATGTTGAACAATCGTTCTTTAAATTTATAAATAATAATTCAACAAACCCCATTTAAATTGAGGAGTGGTAATCACGTAACTCCTAATTAAGGTAAGCTAATCGCTTTTCCTTGAATTGGGTAGGTAATATGTAACCCCAACTGATTATCCTCCTTAATTTGTTGCTTAATCGTTTCTTCACAATTAGCACAAGGTTTAATATGGGTAATATAAATGCTGGTATTTTTCAAGCCGCCTTCCGATAGACTGTTTAATTTATTTAACTCTTGCATCAATAATTTGGGAGTAAGATGTCCAAACAAAGCCTTGTCGGGTATACTGTTGTCAAAAGAAACTTCAATAAAAATGGCTTTTAATTTAGCTGTTTTAACTAAAGGAGCAACAACTGTCCATAGTTCAGCAAGCTTGTTCGATTTTTCAACAGTGTCCGCACCTGTATCTCCTAAATACAATAAATAGTCATTTGCATTGCGCACTAAAAAAGCACTGCTCTCGTATGGATTTACATGACTCAAGGAGTATGCGCTCACAATTAATTCAGTGTTAGGAATTTGAATTTCCTTTCCAACGATTAAAGGCTGGTAAGTATATTTATTGAGTATTGGCTTTTCTCCTTCACTCGCAAAATTTGCCCAGCTTTTCCAAGTAAAGTAATTGTTTTTTAAAACATCAATTACTGAAGGGAAAGCATAAATCGGTTTTGCAATATCATTGGGCGCGTTTAAAACTAAGCCCGCTAAATGATCTAAATGCCCATGCGAAATAAAATAAGCTTTAATATATTTTTTCTGAATCTCTTCGGGACTATTTTCATTAAATGATTTTTTTTCAATCGCTTTTTGAATCCCTGCATTAATGGTGCCAGCATCTAATGAAATATAATTTGTTGTTCCATTGGCTGCAACCAAATAAGCTGAAAGATTAGACTCATCTAACCCACCCTTCACACCCAAGGGAACAATGGTGAAACCTGTTTTACTATTTTGTGTTTGTGCTTTTGAAATCAATATGCTTACGCAAAAAAGAATCGTCAAAGATTTTTTCAAAATCATATCATTAATGTATATGGAGTAAAATTAAATTATTTATCTTTAGAATAACCACTATGCGTACAATATATCATCTAATCTTAACTATTACTTTACTAATTGCTGTCAACAGCTTTGGCCAAGTTGATAGTATTCACCAAGCACCTCTATTTGTAGGCTATCCCAACAGAATCAAGCAATTGGATAGCCTTATTCAAAATGCAAGTAACCTCGCATTAAATCCCGCTGACTACCAACAGGAATATAAAACAGCATTTGAACCTAATCAAAATACAGATTCATTATTATCGAGTGTTGCAGTGCGCTATTATACCCATTTGGCATACGGAAACAATCCTCCAAAACTTGAATACAATGGAGGAAAGTTTAAAATGAATGCATTTGATGTGCCAAAGCTTGTCAAAACTTATGTAGAGCGTGATGCGATGAATGCATTGGTTCAATATTTTACAAAATCTTCCAAAGAAGTGGCCCTGATCTTAGATTCTTTAAAAATGAATCAGCGTAAAGCCAAACCAAATTTGGAGAAGATTCAAATTTTACAAAAAGCTGCCAATGAGTATCGATGGCTTAGTGCTATTCGCAAAACCAATCGATTTATTTTAGTGAATATTCCCTCTGCGCAATTAAAAGCATATGATAGTAATAAATTAATACTCTCGATGCGTGTAATTGTGGGTAAAGCTAAAACACAGACCAATACTTTGTCCTCTCAAATTAATAAGGTCGTTTTAAATCCATATTGGATGGTACCTAAGAGTATTATTCAAAATGAAATGTTTGATAAATTTAAAGAAGATAAAACTTACTTTACTAAAAATGGGTTTACGGTAATTAATAGTGACTATGTAAATGTGGATCCGATCACAATCGATATAAAAAAATATTCAAAAGAAAATTTTCCTTTTATAGTTAGACAAGGAACAGGTTTAGATAATTCTTTAGGCCTTTTAAAAATTGAATTTGATAGTCCTTCAGCGATTTATTTACATGACACGCCCGAAAAAGATTTGTTTACAAACACCAATCGCTTTTATAGTCATGGTTGTATAAGAATGGAAAAGCCCATTGATGTTGGTAAGTGGTTATTGCAAAACAATCGTATAGCCATCGATACTTTTGATTTTAAACAACCAGAAAAATACAATAAGCCAAGACCTATTCCTGTTACGATTCCTACACAAGTGCTGATTTGGTATAGTTTAATTGATTTCGATAAAAAAGGCGTACTTAAATTTTATAAAAATATTTATACTATTAATTAGTTGACAATTAAATAGTAGCTAATTAATAAAAGCGCTTGTACTTAATTTATAACGTTCACTAAAAATGCATTGTAGAATTTAAAAATAAATACAAAATCATTATCATTTTTTAATGATTCATATTTATTCAACAAATCATTTTCTTTAATTAGTAAAGCCGCTTTTGTAAAAAGATTTTGATGCGACTGTATCCAGGTATTGATTTCCTCGTGAAAATTTTTATCAATCATTGCATTTTCACATTCAATATTTATCGTCCTAACATTGTAGCTATTCATTAAGTATCTAATGAATTTAAAATCTCTGTTGAGCTAATTTTTAGTGCTAATGCAATTTTGTAAATTTGAAAAAGACTGGTGTTTATTTTACCAAGTTCAATCCTGCTTAACTGTGTATAATCCATATCGGCCTTAAAAGCCAAAGTCTCTAGAGTAAGTTGGTTATCAGTTCTTAATTTTCGGATGCGTTCCCCAATTAGCTTAACGACCATATCTTTATCGTGAGACATCTTGCAAATTTGTATTATTAAGCTCGGCTATTCAATGGCATATATGCAATAACATTGTATTCTTAAATAAACAGAAGAGAAAAACGAATAGGGAGGATAAGCAAAATCGAAGTAAGAAATCTCTAGGGCATGTTTAATAACTATTTAAAGTTAAACCTATTATTGAATTATAATTTAAATTTGGCTAAACAATAACATATGCAAAATCATTTATATCCTTGTCTTTGGTTTGATGGTCAAATCAAAGAAGCGACTCAGTTTTATTGTTCTTTATTCCCTAACTCTAAAATAGTAGCAGAGAATAATATTATCACAAAATTTGAAATTGAAGGAACTACCGTAAAGCTTTTAAATGGAGGTGCAATATTTAAAAAGAATCCTTCGATCTCTTTTTATGTGAAATGTGAAACTTTGGAAGAAATTAATACTTTATGGACTTCATTATCTGATGGAGGAAAAGTAATGATGGCACTCAATAAATATCCATGGGCTGAACAATACGGTTGGGTGGAAGATAAATATGGAATGACCTGGCAGTTATCTATTAAAAAGAGAATGGAGGGAGAACAAAAAATTATTTTAAGCTTCTTATTTACAAATGATGTGTTTGGTAAAGCTGATGAAGCAATAAAACATTATGCTAGCATTTTTACAGACAGTAAAATAATGTATACTGATTATTACAAACCAGAAGAAGCACCATTTGCTGGTAAATTAAAGTTTGGTAGTTTTCAATTAAACAATCAACAATTAGCTGCAATGGATGGCCCTGGTAATCATCAATTTCAATTTAATGAAGGATTGTCATTTATTGTAGAGTGTAATGGTCAAGAAGAAGTGGACTATTTTTGGGATAAATTAAGTGAAGGTGGACATGAAGGTCAATGCGGATGGTTAAAAGATAAGTTTGGCGTTTCTTGGCAAATTATCCCCAACGAATTAAATAAATTAATGAGTGATCCTGCCACAGCCGAAAAAGCGCGCGCAGCATTTATGAAAATGCGCAAGTTTATTATCAAGGATTTGTACTAGTGTTCTTTTAACACAATGTCAGCATTCGCAGGTTTTGCTGCACCTCTATGACAAGTATTACAAGTTATTGCTTGAATGGTAGCTGTATCAGCATGTGCAATTGTTGACATGTATTTTTCATTCATATCTCTTGTCATTCTAATCATTGCTCTTGCTATTTCTTTTTTAGGATTAGCATCACTAGCTAAATCTCTTGGAGTTCCTGGAGGAGTTTGAACATGGCAGTAATTACACTTTACACCTAGCGCTACTTTGAAAACATCCATTTCATGATCTACTTGTCTATAAGTCATGGTAGAAGGAAAAGCTTTAATATTTTTTAGTTCTGGATCAGGGGGCATTGCCTTAAAAGATTGACTTAAAAATGCAACTGTAATAACCATCAAGCTAACTACTAGGTATCGTCTATTTTTCATGTACTGTCATTTTGTATAATGAATTTAAGAAATTTTGGCAAATTTTCTCCTTTTTTATTTGCACCAACCTATTTTATATTTATTAATTACCTTGCAGTTATAAATTTTTTTCAAATGAGTTTTATTAAAGTACAAACAACTATCAATGCCCCAATTTCAAAAGTATGGGAATACTGGGTTAAAGAAGAACATGTGATGAATTGGAACTTTGCAGTATCAGATTGGCATTGCCCTGCAGCTAAAAATAATTTAGTAGTAGGCGGTGAATTTCATTATACTATGTCTGCAAAAGACAATTCTTTTAGCTTTGACTTTTGGGGTACTTATCAAAAAATTGAATTCGAAAAAATAATTGAAATAGTATTAGGGGATGGCCGTAAGATGATTGTAAGTTTTGAAGCTGTTGGTAATACTACCATTGTAACGGAGGAATTTGAGCCAGAACAACAAAATCCAGCAGAAAGACAGCAAGCGGGCTGGCAAATGATTTTGGATAATTTTAACAAATATGTAGAGCAATAAGCTTGACCTAACTCTTATAAAGGTTTTAATACTTTTTCAAAAGCTAGTCTTGAAGCACCACTAAAATATATATCCCCACAAAAACTATAGTTTAATTTTTCTAAAATTCTGAGCATAGGTAGATTGTCAAAATTAGTATCCACCTTTATACTAAATATATTTTTCTGAATACAAAAAGCCTCAATCAATTTAAATAATTGTGTTGCAATTCCTTTTCCCTTGTAAGACTCTTCTGTTGCAACACGATGAACTACCACGCAGTCTTCATTTGAAAGCCATTTCCCTTTAATGTCAATATAGCTTTGCTCAATTCCAAATATAATTGCAGCATATGCAATTACTTTATTATCTCTCACCAAAACATACCCATTACTATTTTGAATATCATCTTTAACGGTTTGCTCGCTTGGGTAACCGTTTTGCCATTGATCACTTCCATCTTTTTTTCTTTGTGCAATTGCTTGTTGCAAAATTTCCCATATAATTTCAGCATCTCCTATGCTAGCTAACCTTATATACATGTACAATACTTTATTCCAATAAAATTAATCAAAAAACTTATTGTAAACAATTATTGACCATAATGCTGTATTTATTAAACACTATTATATTTATTGGAGATTGTACATTATTTTCATGCCTAAATTTAATAAATGGCTGTTTTAATTTTTCTATTACTGCATTGGTATTTATCTCTTTTTGGTCAAACATTTTACCTTCATCGATATGCTGCACATAAAATGTTTACCATGTCACCTTTTTGGGAAAAATTTTGGTACATGTTTACTTGGATTACCCAAGGCTCCTCTTATTTAAATGCGCGTGCCTATGCTATTTTACATAGAATGCACCATGCTTATAGTGATACAGAACAAGACCCACATACACCTCATTTTTTTAAAGAAGCGTTCACAATGATGATGCATACTCGAGAAGTATATAACGGTGTATTAACAGGCACCTTACATGTAGAGCCCAAGTTCGATAAAAATTATCCTGAATATCCAACTATTGATAAAATTGCCGATCATAATATTACAAGATTGTTTTTTGCTGGTTTATACATCACATTTTATATTGTCTTTGCAACACATTGGTGGATGTTCTTATTATTGCCTATACATTTTTTAATTGGACCCATACAAGGAGCGATTGTAAATTGGGCGGGACATAAATATGGCTATCGTAATTTTCCTGAAGAAAAGGATCAGTCTAAAAATACTTTGATTATAGATTTCTTAATGCTTGGTGAATTATTTCAAAACAATCACCATCATGCTGGCGCTAGACCTAATTTTGCAGCAAAATGGTGGGAATTTGATCCGGTGTATCCAGTTATCAAATTTTTTGATAAATTGGGTATGATAAAACTTATTCCATTGAAATACTAATCAATGAAAACATACCAAACCAATTCTTATTGGGAAAAAATTAATGAATTACTTCCTAGTTCTTTTCAAATTCAGCAACATAATTTACCAGTTGAAGAAACATGGGATTGGAATGGAAATAAAATTCATTTAGATAGATATCCCAATGCTAGTGCTACTTACAGAATATTTTTACATCATGGAGTTGGTACCAATGGACGACAATTGAACATGATTTTTGGTCATAAAATGGCAGCATTAGGTTATGATGTAGTGGCGATTGATAATTTAGGTTTTGGAATGACTGAGGTCAATCAAAAGAATATCACTTATGAAGACTGGGTGCATTGTTATGCAGATTTTGTTAATGCAGAAACAAAAAGAGATTATAAAAAACCAATTTTATATGGTTTAAGCGCAGGTGGCATGCTTACATACAATGCCAGTTATTATATTAAGGAAGTGTATGGAATCATTGGCATGTGCTTTTTAAAAAATGATGATAAAATTGTAGGAGACGAGTCTGCAAAATACAAAGGCACTAACTGGTTTGTGATTCCTTTGAGTCAAGTACTTTCAAAAACATTTTTAAGAAGAATTCCAATTTCAATGAAAGCGGTTTCAAAGATGAACGCTTTGGTAAACAATAAAACTGCCTTAGATATATTTTTACAGGATCCAAGTTCGGCAGCAAACAAAGTACAATTGAAATTCATTAGTGGGTATATGACCTACAAAAGTAAAGTTCAAGTTCAGGATTTTGATAAATGTCCCATTTTACTCACGCAGCCAGCAGCAGATAAATGGACCCCCTTATTTTTAAGTGAAATTTCGATGAAAGGAATAAAAGCACCTTTTGAAATTAAATTCTTGGAAGACGGAAGCCATTATCCAATGGAAGAAAAAGCATTGATACAATTGATTCAATATGCTGATGAATTTATAAAGAACCTGGATTAATCAAGTGGATCCAGACAATTAATTATTCTATTTCTTTTACAAATTTAGCAGGAACTCCTGCAACTATAGTGTTACTTGGAACATCTCTTGTAACCACCGAGCCAGCCGCTACCACAGCGTTTTCTCCTATCGTTATACCTGGCAATATGGTAGATGCTGCTCCAATCCAAGCATTGCGCTTAATATGTATTGGTTGGCAAAGTAATGACTTTCTATTATTAGGGTCTAATGGGTGCCCTTCAGTAATTAAATTCACTTTTGGCCCAATTAGCACATCGTCTTCAATGGTAATTCCTCCTATATCCAAAAAAGAACAAGCATGATTAATGAATACATTTTTTCCAATGGTAGTATGTTTCCCAAAATTGATATGGAAAGGTGCAAAAATAGCGGTGCTTTCATCGATTTTACTTCCAATAATTTCACTTAAAATTTCACGAACCTGAGCTGTTTCTTTTGCGTTATTCAAATCAACATTTAATCGTAAAGTATTTGCAACTATTTGCATAAACTCACCATACTGAGGATGATCTTGATGAACTTCCTCCCTATCCTTTATAATTTGAAATATATCTTTATGAGTAGACATGTATTAATAATTAAACTTGATCATATACCGTAAATATATAAAAAAGGGTCTATGCTTTTTACGGCATAAACCCTCTTTTTATAATAATTGAAGAAACTTATTTTGCGGGATCTGCATTCCAGATATCTACAATACATTTCCAAGTTCCGTCCGCTTGTTTTTTCCAAGTTTCACAAAACTTTCCAGTTTCATGCATTTCTTTACCAGAAGCATCTTTATAGCTAAATTGGTAAACTCCAGAGCTGTATCCTAAATCAGCTGATTTTGCAACTTCTGTTTTAGTAGCTTGAAATCTCATTTTCGCTTCCGGCATAGCAAACATTGCCTTAATTGAAACAGCTCTACTAGCTGTATCAGTGCAAGTTTTCTCGCCTGGAGGCATCATAATTGCATCATCCGTATAAAAACTTAACCAACCCTCGGCTGAATTATGAGCACTTTGGTCATCCCAAAGACTATCTGCTTTATTGATTGCTGCAACTGCTGCAGTTGAATCACTTGAGTTAGCAGTAGCTGAAGCAGTGCTAGATTGATTGGTACATGCTGAAAATATAATAACAGCTAAAATTGAAGAAAATAAGATTTTTTTCATTTGTATCTTTTTAAGTTTTTAAAGTACTAATTAACAGTAAGTTAGCTCCATTTCTATGATTTATTACTAGTTTTTTGTTCCTTTTTCCGATTATGGAACATTTTCAAGCTTAAAAATGGGAAAAATGATAGAATAGGGTGATATATTGTTCATTCAAAATCAAAAACCAAAAACATGAAAAAAGTCTTATTTGTCATCCTAGTATCAGCATCTATATTTGCTTGCACTGAAAAAAAGGAATCTGACGCAGGTTTGGAAAACTATAAGAAAAACATCGAAGTTGCAAAGCAGTTTATTGAAGTGTTCTCTACAAAAGACAGCACAAAAGAAGCTTCCCTACTTTCAGATGACTTTAAATGGAATGGCCCTGCGGTTGGTCAAGATTCGCTTCCAAAAAGTGCATTATTAGCTAGTGACAAGGAAATGATGAATGCCTTTAGTGATATAAAATTAACGAATGTTGAATATGTACCTGGTGTAGATCCAGTAACCTATAAGTTAGACGGTAATGTTAGAGTTTATGGTACTTGGGTAAGTAAATCAGCTACAAGTGGAAAAACTGTTAAACTTAAATATTATGCAGTATTCACTATTAATCCATCTGGAAAAATAACTGCACTTGAGGAATATACAAACATGGAAGATTTAAAAAAGGAATACTAGATTAAAAATATTTAGAAAAAGCAATCAAATTCAAAATTGATAAATTCATTATTCAAAATCAAAACCTAAAACATGAAAAAATTAGTTCTTGGTATCCTTGTATCAGCTTCATTAATTGCTTGTACAAATACAGAAAAGAAAACAGAAACTGTTGAGCAAAAATCAACTCCAATTGAACACATTTATAAGCCATTTTATACAGATAATTTTAAAATTGGAGGAGAGAAGAATGTTCTAATTGCAGAACAATTTCATAAAGTGTTATTTGAAAAAGATTTTAAACAAGCAGGAGATTTATTATCAGATACTGCAAGTTTTTATAACGAAGATGGCACTAACATAAAAGGAAAAGCTGCAATAGTAGATTATATGCAAAAGAATTTCTCTAATATTTCTTTTAAAAATTATCAAATTGCTGCAATTATTCCTGTTGTTGGCGAAAACGGACATCAATGGGTAGATATTTGGGATGAAGCTGAAATAATCACACCAGATGGTAAATCTCAAAAATATCAGTGGGCAGATGCTTATAGATTTGAAAATGGTAAAATTGTTCAATTCCTTGGATACGGGAAACCAGTTAAATAAAAGTTTCGAATTTAAGTTTGGAAAAATACAAAAGAGGCCTCTAATGATAGAGGCCTCTTTATTTTTAAAATTGCTATAATTATTTTGTTGCTAAAGCAAGATCTGTATTGGAAATGTCTCTGTGTAATTTCCATTTGCCATCCTCTTTTTTCCAAAGAACAATGTATTTCCCTTTGTCCAATTGTTTGCCATCTTTAGCTTTAATTTCATATACACCTTCTTCGGTAATATAATTTTCGTCTCCCCAAACTTCAGTCGTATTTAGGGTAAGATCTGCACCCATTTTGCTAAATGCACCCCAGAAAGAAGCAATATTTTTTTGGCCTGAAATTAAAGGCATATTCGAACCCATTAATTTACCATCTTTACTATAATCATTACCAGCTGCAGTTGAATCGCCGCTTATAATATCTTTAATTATATTTTTATTGGCAGCTTCAATTTCCTTTTTAGCATTTGATAAATCAAAAGCTGATTTACTAGAAGGTTGGCAAGCAATTAAACTTGTTCCAATAACGGCTAAGAATAAGATTTTTTTCATTGTTGGTTCTTTTAAGATTTTAAAGCACTAAGAAACAATATGTTAGCCCTATTTCTATGATATTTTACTAGTTTTTTGTTCCTTTTTCCGATTTTGGAACATTTTCAAGCCTAAAAACGGGGTAAATCATAGTCCTAGATAATAATTTGTAAGTTCAAAACAAAACCCAACATATGAAAAAATTAGTAGGCGCTTTATTAGTAGTTATGAGTATAACTGCTTGTCAATCAAAAACAGAACAAACAGGAAATACCGTTCCTGCTGAAGCATTTGGATATACCCTTAATAACAGTGAAAACATCAATACAGTTAAAAAGGCAATCGATGCTGGAGTAACATCGGACTCAGCTGTTTTCGTTGCAATTTATGCTGATTCAGCTGCTGTTTATGATAATATGACAAAGCAGACCATTTTTGACAATATGAAAATGGCAAGTACTTTAAAATCGAAAGGAATTACAATGAAGTTGGAAAAAATAAATGATATATGGGAAACTATTAGTTTTAAGGCAGATAATAGAGACTATAGTGATTATGTAAATGTTTATTTTGATGCTTCATTTATAAAAGGTACTCAAAAATTGACTACGCGTATTAATGCAGTGTTTGCTTTTAAGAATGGCAAAATTGTAACAGAGTGGGACACATACGATACTGCCCCATTGGCTGAGCTTTTAAAGTAAGCTTATTTAAGTTTGAAAAAATACGAAAGAGGCCCCTATCACTAGGGGCCTCTTTATTTATTAATGCTGTGGGTGATGTACTTCCATTGTATTATTTATTTTGCTTCTCAATAATTTCTGATGCTTTTTTTGCGTAAAGCTTCATCGAATCAATATCATTTAAGTAAATATCATTATTGAAAATTATTTCTGACATAATGTATTTTGTTTTCAATAATGCTTCCTTATTAATGTTGTTAACGCCAAGAGTCTTTATTATTGGAGGTTCTGGATAATGATTACGATCTAGGAAAACATTAAAATCAGATATGTAAGGAATTTGATCATTAAACTTTTCAATTAATCTTTCCTCATGCTCCTCAGTGTTTTTGTAATCGTTTTTAAAAAAATTAAATCTCAAAATGGCGTTCACTAATTCACTATTTTCTTTGGTATAAAAATATCCCTTTGACTCAGCCTCAATTCTACTTTTTTCTTCAGGATTAAAAAACCACCATCCTTTAATAATACTTAAACCATGATAATATTCTTGTTGAGAAATTGCTTTATGATCACCATCAAAATGCTTTAATAATTTGTAGCACAGGTCTAGTTTCTCTTTGGCAAAATTTTCATGATATTTTAATTGCTCTAAATCTTTTTTAAAATCTCTGCTTACAATTTCTAAAAGCTCTTTCTTTTTATTTTGTTCAGAGAGATGTTCTCTTATATTTTCTGCTATAAATCCCATGCTTACAGCAAGGAAAATCATTAATCCTTCTAATAAATATTCCTTCCAAGGTTTTTCTCTATGTTCCAAATGTGGGTGATGTACTTCCATATATTAATATTATAGTTGAAAATAAGATAATGTTTGCAATTACACTATTTAACCTTCCATTTTTCAATTAAAAAAAGGGTTTATGCATATCCAGCATAAACCCTTAAAAACGTTGCCATTAGGCTTTAGTGTTAATTTTATTTCATTAATTCCATCATTGGTGCAGTATCATAAGTATCCCATTCTTCTAGAATTTTGCCATCTTTTATTGCAAATACTTGATTAAGAATAAATGATTTTTTCACATTCCCTCTAGAAATTCCAATAGTATAATAAGTGTCAACATAATTAGTATAGCCAGTAACAGAATCAGGTTTTGAATTTACAATTTCAAAAATCAATGGCTTCCCAACAATTGAGAATTTCACACCAGCATTTTTTAAAGGGATAAATGTGGCTAAATTAGTATCAATTAACTGAATATTTTGATTGTCATGCACCTTTGCGCTATCTGAATAATGAGATCTTAATTTAGCTAAATCATATATTACTAAATCTTCATTGATTTCTTTTACAACATCTATATTAGATGATTTATTAATCGTAATACCATCTTGATTTGGGTTAGATGTATTACTTACTTCTTTATTTTCTGTTTTACAAGCAAAAACAGACATAACAATTACTGCTCCGAAAAGTACTTTTTTCATATTTAAAATTTTAGTTATTTAAATTTAAGTAAAGATTTTGATTAATTTCCACTTATTTCTTATCAAAGATTGAAATCACTTCAGAATTATCATTAAGATCATAATTCTGAATTATTTAATTTCTGTTCTTAAAAGTTTTAATAGTTTATCATTACTTTCTTTAGCGCGTTTTAAGGAACGACGATATACAAATATATAATTATAATATTTTTGAACCTCATAAATAAATTCATCGGATTGGAGGTTATCTTTTGTTTTATTAAGTGAAAGCATAAAATTTAAATATACTGAAGGGTCATTTAATTCATAATCTTTTGAAAATTTATAATTTGCACGAAATATTTTACCATATCCAATTGGTAAATAATTATTGTAAACATTCCCAATTTGATCGAAAAATTCATTTAAAGCCTCTAGGTTTTTGAATACTACTTCGTAATAAATAGCCAAATTGCTTTTCAATTCTCCTTCCTCTAGATTGCTCAGTAATCCACTGGATTGCATGTTTTTAAAGGAACTATTATTCATATATAGCGTAGTTGCATATGCAATCAAATTTGGAGATTCTTTAATGGAGTCCTCTAATTGCTTATAGCTTATTTTTTTTGTTTTAGCCAAATACAAAATATTATTTAACCTATTAAATCTATTAATACATGTATCCTCAAAAATTAGCACTCTTGCGATTTCAGTAGAATCTTCTTGTAAATCTTTTAAAATAGCAACTTTATTTTGTTCTAAGTGATGGTTTATTACTTGGTGTTCTCTTAAATTTTCAGCTATAAAACCTAGCGTTACCGCTGCAAATAACATTATAAATTCAGTTATATATTCTTTCCAGTTCTTTCGCTTGTGTGAGTGGTGATGTACTTCCATATTTTATTATTTATTGATAAAACTTTCTCGACAATGCTTTTATAATTTATCAAAAAATAGGGCCTATGTTTTTTACATAGACCCCTTCACATAAAAATGCAGTTTATTTTTTGTCGATGCCTCTTGAGTATTGAGTGATTGCTGAAATTTTTCCATCAAGATCAAACTCGAAATATTCAAGTAATTCCTTTTCCCAAACTGTACCATTTTTAAACACGCGCTTTTCTCTTGCGTTTACTAATGCACCAGCTGCAGGATCAGTATCAGTTATTTTTGTTGCTACAATGCTAATAGGCTTCCAGTCTAATGACGAGTATTCAGCGAATACACCAGGAATCATATCTTTAGTCATTGTAAATACAACGCCATCAAAATCATGAATTGTAACTTTATCAGCCATTAGGTCTTGACAAGTTTTTACATCCATTTTGTTATAAGCGTCCATGAATTTTTCCATTTTCTCAACTTCCCCTCTGTTTGAGAATTGTAAGCTTGAGCCTTTAGAACTACCTACATATATCTTCCCGCCTGTAGTTTTTCCGAATTCATTAGATTCTGGAATTTGAGAAAATTGAGCAAATTCTTGAATTTTCCCTTCAGGTGTTACTGCAAAAACTTCCATTACTTTTAACTTTTGAGTAGAGCCATTTTTGTATACTCTATCTTCATCAGCATATACAAACACCTGTTCAAATTTTTCTCCTTGAATTTTTACAGAAAAAATACCGTGAGGTACTTCGTTTAGCGTTTTCACTTTTTTATGCCAATCTGTAATTTGTGCTTTAAGACCACCTGGTTTTTTATCATCAACATACTGAGCAAGGTCTGAACCGTCATTTAAGTTGTATGCTTTAATATTCGCTAAAACTGCATTTACAGCTTTGTCAGTTCCTAACTGAATTTTCTTGCCTTTAACCTCACCATCAAAAATCTTACCTACTGATGCGGTTTGGGCATTTACATTAACTGCTAATGCAACTAGGCCCATTACTAATAATTTTTTCATTGATTTTGTTTTAAGTGTTTTCTTTTAAAGAGAGGAAGTTAAAATACTAGGTAAGTATTTGCTGTTATTTTAGGTCAAACAATGTTCCTTTTGGCGTTTTTGGAACATAATTAAAAGGGAATCAAGTAAAATTTTTCAAATTGGGCAGTATTTTGCTACTGAAACAATTAAATACAGTCAAAATGAAAAAGGTTATTTTATTAGCATCATTTATTATGATCAGCACAGTTGTATTTAGCCAAGAGCTGAAAACTGAAAAAATCATGGATTTATCTATACCGCTTAATGCTCCAGTAATGGTAGGGCCTAGAGCAATTTATTCTTGGAATGAAGGCGAAGTTACTGGTTTAATTAAAGGTAAGTTATTGCCATTGGGTGCAGAATTTGGAAAGGAGATAGAAAAAAACACATATCAAGTAGATGTTAGAGCTGTTATTCAGACCGAGGATAAAGAAACTATTTATATGACTTATTCTGGCTATGTACATGCTGATACCGAAACTTTTAATCTAATTAATACTGGACATGGTGTGGAAATAGATCCATCAAAATATTACTTTAGAAGCAACCCAGTTTTTGAAACAAAATCTACAAAATATAGTTGGTTAAATCATACGGTTACTGTAGGCGTTGGCAGTTTTACAAAAACGGGCGTTAGTTACAAAGTGTACGCTATAAAATAATTTAAGTTTACCAATACAAAAGAGGCTCCTAGTGATAGGAGCCTCTTTTTATTATTGTATGATTGATTTTCTTAATTAATGTTTATCCCAATCGTCTTGTTGCACATAGTGAAAAGGTGTTTTAAAGAATTCATGCACTTTGGGGTTAAAATCATTGCTTCTTCTTTGTGGTGTAGCGTGTCCTGAAAAAGGCAATATCCATAAATAGGCTTGTGGAATATTGTCATAAATCTGTAAGGTATGAGAAGGTTTTATTAAGTCATTGTCTCCACCCATTACTAAAACAGGACATTTAATAGTATGCAAATCGGCTAAAGATATATTAGGTTCCACTTGCATCATATGAATAACCTTTATAGCATTTTTTGTTTTTGCATCTTGTTTTAAAGATCTAAGTTTTGCTAAATCCGATTCATTCATTTGATTATTATATGGAGTGAATACCGAAGTATCAGGTACTAGGTTTGCTCCAGTAATAGCAAGCTTTTTAACTTTTTTAGGATGCCTAATAGCAAGCAATAATCCATTAATACCTCCATCGCTCCAGCCAATAACATTTGCAGAGTCAATTTTTAATGAATCTAATAGTGCATTAAAATCATCAGCCATCATTTCGTAGGTTAACACGCTGCTGGTGTCTACAGACTTGCCCTGAGCTCTACTATCCACGCCAATTACTTTATATTTTTTTGAAAAAAAATCAATTTGATACTTAAAAGCATTCATTGAACCTCCATTTCCATGAATGAATAACAATGGTTCCCCTTTGCCATAAATTTCATAGTAAAGTTTTATTCCTCTGGTATTCAGATATTTGCCAACTGAAGCGTTGCTTCCTAAGTTTTTGGCTAATTCAGTGGGTTTGTTTTGTGCATTTGCATTCGTTACGAAAGCAAGAACTAAAATGACTAATAATTTTTTCATTAATGGTTAGTTGATGTAAATAATAGAATTAAAATTAGCCTATATAACCATCATTTTCTATTATTAAATCATCTAAGTATGTTCCAAATCCCTAAAATGGAACAAATTCCAATCAAATGAGTTATTACATGGTAGATTTATCTTGCATTATATTGAATAATATCTAGTTGCTCTTCCAACACCTTCTCTTATAATTACTTTTTTATTTAATAATTCAATGATTGTTTTCTTTACAGTTGGAAGTGGGATATCTAACTTGATCGAAATATCTCCTGAACTACATCCTGCATGATTTTGTATATAGAAATTAATTCTTTGTTCACGAGGAGTGAGTGCTTCACTTGCTTTTCTGCTTTCTTCTAATTTCAACATTAAATTACTTTGAATATTATTTATGCAGCTGGTAAAAAAAATAAGCCAATTTGTTACGTTTTCCCCAGGTCTATTTTTTTGTGCATCCATTAAGACTTTGTAGTATTCTGATTTTCTATTTTCAATTTCATGTTCGAAACTTACATATTGTATCCAAGAATATCCATTCTTCAATAAAAGTAAACTAGCTAATAATCTGCTTAATCTACCATTACCATCTTGAAATGGATGGATGCTTAAAAATTCATAAACAAACAAAGCATCTTTTACTAAAGGCAATGTTTCTCTATCATTATTATACCATTCAATTAAACGTATCATTGCGTCCTGTGTTTGAAGTCCAGGTTCAGTTGTTTTGAAGATGGTTTGTTTTGTGCCGTCAGGTAAATTGGCTTCAACCTCATTACTAATTTGTTTGTATTCACCTTTATGCCATGCATCTTTTACACTGTGTTTCATTAAGAGATTATGTAAGCTCTTGATTTGACTTTCTGTAATACCAATTGATGTATAATTTTCAGCAATTGTATCTAAGGTTTCAAAGTAGCCCACCACTTCCTGTTGGTCTCTTTCTTCAAAAGAAGATTTGTTTATGTTTTCAATTAATACACTTACTTCGTCATCGGTCATTTTGGAACCTTCAATTCTTGTAGAAGCGCCTACACTTTTAACCGTTGCTATGCTTTTTAATTGGATTAATGTGCTACCTTCTCTTTTTTCAATACTAGCCCAAGTCGCATCAAAACGATCAATTTTTGACAATTCGGACATGATTTTCATGCCTAAGTCAAGTTGTAGGTTGTTTATTATTATACTCATTATATCCGTATTTATCTGTAAATATACGAAAACATATCTGATAATTGTAAATATTTATATCCGTATTTATCCGTAAATATCTGATTGGGTATTTGTAATGAAAATACCATGTAAACTATATATTGGTATTTAAAATTGATACCCCTTTAAAAGGTATTTTGTAAAAAATGCTTTGTGGTGCAAATTGTATGCAAATCATAAAAAAGGGTCCCAGCTTTAATTCACTGAAACCCTCTATTGTATTGAGTGGGCCCAGTCCGGCATGATCGGACGACCCCCCTGATTATGAGCTTTTAAATATGGATTCTATTCGTTTTCATTTATTGATAATCAATAGGATACAAGATTGAAATAGATTTATTTTTCTCATATTTCACCTATTTTAACCCGTTTTTCGTGAAAACCTGGCAGAGAACCTTGCAGAAATGTTTATAGTTTTACCACTATATGTTGTAAAAGAAAGTGTACCGTTTAATTTTAGAGATTTTCGTTGTTTGATTAAGTTCTGAGTAGATTGTTTTGGATTCTGTTCCATGTCATTTTTTGTTTAATTGTTAATGATGGAAACACTCTACTAATTTAGACTATATTTTGTCCACTACATGCTGACGATTTATAACCTATAAGCTAAATGATTTAATAGAACCTTTAGAATCGGCTCTAAAAAAACAAGCACAAGAAATGAGTAATGCAAAACCAATAACTGATAAAGATGCTCTAGCAAAAATGCGATTGGATTTTATTATTATATGAATAAAGACAATATTTTTCAGTTTGGTTATACCAATGTATATCAGCAATTAAGTGCTAAAAATAAATTTTCTAATTTAGATATTATTAGAATTTCAATTTTCAATAATATTGATTTTAGAAATAAATCTGCAAAATCTTTCGAATAGAATAAATAAGTTTCAGTTGTAAACAATCAGCGTCCTTAAAAATTATTTAGTGTAAATAGTTTTTCCAGTTTTTGCTGATTGTTTGGCTGCTTCTAAAATTCGATTTACCACAATATTATTTTCGATCGAGTACAATCCAAAGGGTTCTATTTTTTCATAGCCTCTTAGCACAGCATGTAAATAAGAAAATGGGTCTGTATATACGTGAATGTCTTTATCGGTTAAATTTCTTTCATATTCTGGCAAAGCTTCTTTGTTTCTAAAGCGCATTCTATTGGCATTCACTGCAATTATATAAGCGCTATCTCCATATACTTCCATATCTTTTCTTGCAAAAGTCCAATCCCAAGACGCTTGCAAAATGGCTTGTGTTTTTGCGTAGTTTAAAATAATGGTAGCATTGTCATCCACCTTTGGATACAATTTGGGTTTGAATTGATTGGTCACTGCTGTGACAGATACAGGCATCTGACCATGCATTAAATAAGTAATTAAATTGGCACCATAACAGCCAAAGTCAACAATTGCACCGCCACCATTTTTGATAGGATCGCTTAACCAATTGTAAAACTCATCACTCACCCCAATTTCTTTTGGTCCTTGATGTCCATGATGAAATACTACTTTTCTTATTTGTCCTACATAATTACTATCCTTTATCATTCTAAAAGTTTCGTAGGTAGATGGATACCAAGAAGTTTCAAAATTGGTTAACAGTGTAACATGATATTTTTTTGCTAAAGCTTCCATTTGCAATGCATCTGATAAGCTTGCTCCTAAAGGTTTTTCTACCATAATATGAATACCTTTTGGTGCAGCTTCTTGCACGACCAATAAATGCTCTTTAATGGAACCAAATGCCACCACTGCTTCTGGTTTTTTTGCATCCAATACTTTACCTAAATTGTTATAAAACAAAGCAGGATCCAAATGGTATTTTTTTGCATTTTTTTCGGCGATGGTTTTATCGGGTTCGTAAATACCCACAATTTCCATTTCGGGACGATTGGGTTTATTTAATATCCATGCAGCATGTCCATGGGAAGTGCCAGCTACTACTACTCTTACTGCACCAGTTTTACCTGTTTGTGCTTGACCAGTGCTGTTTAAAAATAAGGAAACGGCAATAAGCCATGTTGATAGAACATTCGTTTTCATAGTTCTTAGTTTATACTTTCAATTTAAGCTAATTTATTATCTTTAATTAGTTTTGACAATAAAAATACATGAATGAAAAAATATTTTTCTCCACCTGGATTTATATGGCCTGTAAAATCAAACAATCCCTCCCCATAAGCATTTGTATTAATCTGTTGTACAAATTTTGTTGATTGGGCAACTGTTTCATTATGATAAAAACATAAAATACCCAAAGCAAAGATTACTCTTTTCATAAAAATAATATTTAACATACCCTCAAAAAGTATTTATTTAATTATCGAAATTTATCAACTTAACTATATCAAATATGAAAAAAATCATTTTTAAATTATTATTACTTTTTATAGTAAGCAATGTTTTTGCACAAACACAACCACTATGGATGCGCTACCCCGCAATATCGCCCGATGGTAGAAAAATTGCTTTTGGATACAAAGGTGATATTTATGTTGTTGATGCAATTGGCGGGATTGCACAGCCATTGACTATACATGAAGCACATGATATGATGCCTGTTTGGAGCCATGATAGTAAGACTATTGCTTTTGCTAGTGATCGTTATGGCAATTTTGATATTTTCACTGTGCCATCTATTGGTGGGACAGCTACAAGAATTACATTTAATTCTGCTAATGATTACCCTTTTGATTTTTCAATAGACGATAAAAAAATAATTTTTGGAAGCGCAAGAAATGTGGCTTCTAATAATATTCGTTTTTATAGTCCTAGACTTTTTCAAAATACTTATGAAGTTTCAGTTACAGGAGGGAAACCAGTATTGATTTCGGCTGCAGGAATGGAAAATGCACATTATAATGAAAATGGCAATCAAATTGTATTTCAAGATAGAAAAGGATATGAAGATCCTTGGCGCAAACACCATACTTCTTCAGTAACTAGAGATATTTGGATTATGGATATAGCTAAAAACGAGTACAAGAAAGTAAGTAATTACGAAGGGGAAGACAGAGAGCCAGTTTTTGGAAATGATGATCAAGCCATTTTTTATTTAAGTGAAAAAAACGGGAATCAAAATATATTTAAATTATCATTGAATGGAGGTAATGAAAAGCAATTAACCAATTTAAAAGATAATCCTGTCAGACATTTAAGTGTGAGCAAAAACAATACTTTATGTTTTACCTATGATGGTGAAATTTATACTTTAAAAGAAAATGAGTCTCCTAAAAAAGTAAATATTCAAATAGCAAATGAAAGTAGACAAACATTAGAAAAAAATATTGCCATCAATGGTAATGTTAGTGAGTTTGCTTTATCTCCTAATGGCAAAGAAATTGCATTTGTATCTCGAGGTGAAATATTTGTAACAAGTGTTGAAGGAACTCAAACAAAAAGAATTACTAATACACCACAACAAGAAAGAATGGTGAAATGGTCTCCAGACGGAAAAACATTAATTTATGCTGCTGAGCGTAATGATAATTGGGATATTTATACTAGCACTATTGTTAGAAAAGAAGAAGCATATTTTTATGCAGCCACAACACTTAGAGAAGAAGTGTTGTTAAATACACCTGCTGAGGAATTTTTACCAAAATATTCTCCTGACGGGAAGGAAGTAGCTTATTTAGAAAATAGAAATAGTTTAAAAGTTTTAAACTTGGCAACTAAAAAGACAAGAATATTGTTGCCACTTGGTCGAAATTATAGTTATGCGGATGGGGACATTGATTTTAATTGGAGCCCTGATAGTAAATACCTTATTACTTCAGATAATTATTTTGGATTTGGCGCTGCTCATGCAGCAGTCATTAAAGCTGATGGTACTGGCGAAATTATGCACCCAATTAATAGTGGTTTTGGTGAAGGAAATCCAATGTGGGCAATGGATGGTAAATTAATTACTTGGGAAAATAATAAAGACGGCAGAAGATCTTTGGCTTATCAAGGAAGTAGGGAAGTTGATATTTATGGTGCATTTTTAGATCCTGCTGCTTTTGATGAATTTAAATTATCTAAAGAGGAATATGCTCTATTAAAAGATCAATCAGCTAATAATAAAAAAGATTCTACATTAAAAAAATGGAGTCCAGTTTTTAGTGATTTAGAAAATAGAAAAGTGAGATTAACCATCAATAGTGCTACCATTAGCGATTATGCTTTAAGTAATGATGGAAGTAAAATATATTATTTAGCTTCATTTGAAAAAGGGTTTGATTTATGGGTTAGTGATACTAGAACAAAGGAGACAAAAATATTAGCAAAAATAGGTGCAGGTCGAAGTAGTTTAGAAATTTCAAAGGATGGGAAATCAGTTTTTGTAAATAACAATGGTTCTTTACTCAAAATAGATGATGCTGGAAAATCAACTCCAATTGGTATTTCCGGAGAAATGGTTTTAAATGCAGCAGAAGAACGTGCTTATATTTTTGAACATTGTTGGAGACAAGTAAAAGAAAAATTTTATGATCCAACTATTCATGGGATTAATTGGGAAATGTACAAAGATACATACCAAAAATTCTTACCACATGTGAGTAACAATTATGATTTTCAAGAATTGTTAAGTGAGCTTTTGGGTGAATTAAATGGTTCCCATACAGGAGGTAGATATTCACCACAAAATATGAATGGGGACGCTACTGCCGTCTTAGGTCTTTTGTATGATGAAACATATGCAGGCATCGGTTTGAAAGTTTCAGAAGTTTTAGAAGGCGGCCCTTTTAGCAAAGCAAGTACAGCCATTAAGCAAGGAGTAATTATTGAAAAAATAGATGGAGAATTGATTAGCAGTAATGATGACTGGGCTAAGTTATTAAATAGAAAAGTGGGAAAAAATGTATTAATTTCTGGAATAGATCCTAAAACTAAAACATCATTTGAAGAGTCTGTAAAGCCAATCTCATTTGGAGATGAATCTAATTTAATGTACAAGAGATGGACCAATTTAATGTACAATATGGTTGATAAATTAAGTAATGGTCAAGTAGGGTATGTTCATATTCAAGGAATGAATGATGGAAGCTACCGATCTGTGATTGATGAAGTGATGGGAAAAAATAGAAATAAAAAAGCTTTGATTATTGATACTCGTTTTAATGGAGGTGGCTGGTTGCACAATGATTTAAGCACATTGTTTAGTGGAAAATCTTATTTGCAATTTGCACCTCAAGGCAATTTAGTTCCTGCCACAGAACCTATGGACCGTTGGCAAAAACCAAGTTGTGTACTTATGAGCGAGGGCAATTACAGCGATGCTTTTATTTTTCCTTACATTTATAAAGACAATGGCATAGGAAAATTGATTGGAATGCCAGTACCAGGAACTGGTACTGCTGTTTGGTGGGAAACGCAAATTGATCCAACTATTGTTTTTGGAATTCCTATGGTTGCTACCATTGGCAAAGAAAAAAGACCTACTGAAAATTTACAGTTGGAACCAGATATTAAAGTGCCTTTAAAATATGAAGATTTCTTGAATGGAAAAGATACCCAAATCGAAGCAGCGGTTCTAGAAATGCTAAAGACTATTAAAAATTAAAACTTTAAAAAACAATATCAAATACCACTTGCCTAGGAGTAAGTGGTATTTTTTTGCCTATTAATTTCCAGATATTTTAAAAAAGAATTAATTTATTCTTAAACCATATGATTATTCATCTATTCCTAATTGATGACAAATGCAAATAAGTTTATTAATTTATTTGCCTGATACTTAATTTTTAGAGTATTTATAGAGTGCTCTTTTTTTATTAACTTGTATCACAATTAAAAAAATATTCATGAGAATTTCGATCTTCAAGGCAGCTCTTTTATTGTTACCAATTAGTGTAATAGCACAAAAAAAAGTTTTGATTACAAAACCAGCAGTCAACACCGTTAATGAAACGAGTTATTACAAACCATTAATTTGGCGAAATATTGGACCCATGCGCGGTGGAAGATCTGTAACATCCACTGGAGTTATTGGGCAACCTTATACCTATTATATGGGAACTGCAGGTGGCGGTTTATGGAAGACAGATGATGGAGGTGATAGTTGGGAAAATATTTCTGATGGTTATTTTAAAACAGGTTCAGTTGGGGCTGTTGCAGTTGCAGCATCAGATCCTAATATCGTTTATGTAGGCATGGGAGAACACCCACCTAGAGGAGTAATGACATCGTATGGAGATGGAGTATATAAATCAACAGATGCTGGAAAAACATGGAAGCATTTAGGATTAGAATTAACAAGACATACTGCGAATATTCGTATTCATCCTACAAATCCAGACATTGTTTATGTGGCTGCACAAGGAGCATTGCATGGTCCGAATGAAGAAAGAGGCGTTTATAAATCTATTGATGGAGGAAAATCTTTTATAAAAACTTTATATGTTGATGAAAATACTGGCTGTGTTGATTTAAGTATGGATTTAAACAATCCTAGGATTTTATATGCAGCTATGTGGGATTACAGACGTCTACCTTGGGAAGTAAGAAGTGGAGGTAAAGGAAGTGGATTATATAAGAGTACAAATGGTGGAGATACTTGGGAAAAGATTCAAAATGGGTTACCCAAAGAACTAGGTAAAATGAGTGTATCTGTTTCTAAAGCAAATTCAGATATTGTTTATGCATTAGTAGAGAGTGACTCACAAAAAGAACAAGGCGGATTATTTGTTTCAAATGATGCAGGAAAATCTTGGGATAGAATTAGTAAGGATCATCGTTTAGTTCAAAGAGCCTGGTACTATATAGAATGTATTGCAGATCCGGTAGACGAAAATACAGTTTATGTATTAAGTTCACCTGCTTTGAAATCGACAGATGGAGGTAAAACATGGCAATCATTTAGAGCACCTCATGGAGATTTTCATCAGTTATGGATTAATCCAAGTAACAATAAAAACATGATAGTTTCAAATGATGGTGGCGCATCGGTTTCTTTTAATGGTGGCAAATCATGGAGTTCTCAGAATAATCAACCAACTGCACAATTTTATAGAGTCAATGCGGATAATCTTTTTCCCTTTAATGTATACGGAGGACAACAAGATAATTCAAGTGTTAAGATTCCTAACCAAACTACTTCTTGGGGCGGCATTACAGAAAGGGATTGGTCTTATAGTGCAGGAGGCGAATCAGCTTTTTTAGCATTTGATCCTAATAATCCAAGATATGTTCTTGGAGGTTCTTACCAAGGAACAATTGGTGTATTAGATACTAAGAACAATGAAGAGGTAGGTGTAATGGTTGCTCCAATTCAGTATCAATCCTTGCAACCAAAAGATATGAAATATCGATTTAATTGGAATGCACCTATTGTACGCTCTATGCATGAAGATGCTTATTATCATGCAGGAAATATTTTATTTAAAACCACTGATTTAGGAAAATCTTGGAAAGCAATTTCTCCAGACCTTACTACACATGATACTACAAAGATGGGAATGAGTGGGACACCTTATACCAATGAGGGTGCAGGTGGTGAAAACTATTGTACTATAACTTACGTGATTGAATCACCTCATGAAAAAGGATTGATTTACACAGGATCTGATGATGGTTTAGTATATATAACTAAAGATAATGGAGCAACTTGGACTAATATTACTCCAGAAGGAGTTAAAGGAAATTTAGTAAATTCTATTGAAGTTTCCCCTTTTGACAAGGGTACTGTTTATATTGCTGTAAATAAATACAAGTTCAATGATTTTACTCCGATAATATATAAATCCACTGACTATGGAAAAACATGGTCAAAAATAACTGACGGAATTCCTTATGGTGCTTTTGCCAGAGTTGTCAGAGAAGATACAGAAGTGAAAGGTTTATTATATGCAGGCACCGAAACTGGATTTTATATTTCTTATGATGCAGGAGCTCATTGGAGACAATTACAATTAAATTTGCCTATTGTCCCAATTACAGATTTAAAATTACATCAAAATAAATTATTGGCATCCACACAAGGAAGAGCTTTTTGGATTTTAGACGACATGGCTCCTTTAAGAAAAGTAGCTTCTACCATTACTGCAGCCTATAGTCTAATGCCAGTTAATAATGTATATAGAATATCTGGCTCTAGTTCATTAGACAGACAGTTTAAAGAAAAAGAAGATAAAATAAGCACAATTATGGGAAACCCTGCAACAGGTGCTGTTGTTTATTATCATATTCAAAACAAAGATTCAGTAAAATCTCTAAGTTTAGAATTCTTGGATGCTTCTAATCATTTAATAAGAACCTATTATAAAGATAAACCTACTGCAGCCACAAGTAATAATAGTATTTCAGATGATCCCTCAATTGAAGTTAGATCGGGTTTAAATAGGTTTGTTTGGGATTTGCATTATGCAAATTTACCAACTATTGAAAATGTTTATATCGAGGGTAGTAATGCAGGAAGAAAAGTAATTCCTGGCAATTACAGTGTTAGATTGAAAATTAATGATACTACTTTAACTACTTCATTTAAAGTATTAGCAGATCCAAGATTAAATTATACAGATGCGGATTATGAATTACAAGATAAATATTCAAAATTGGCATCTGATGATGTGGAAGCGATTCATGTATCTGTTGTGCAGATGAGAAAAGTGCAAAATCAATTAAATGATTTCGTAAAAAGAGCAGAAAATCGAAAAGACCTAGATAGTTTAACTGTAAAAGCAAAATCAATTTTGTCATCGATTAAAACTTGGGAAGAAGCACTGATACAATCTAAATCTCAGTCTAATGATGATGTAATTAATTTCGTAAATAAATTAAGTGCAAATATCATTTTTGTAAAAGGAGAAATTGATGGATCTGGATCTTCTGCTTTTGTTACTGAAGGACAAATTAAAAGGTACAATGAATTGCATGCAGAATGGTTAAAATATGAAGCAGAAAAAAATAATTTATTGTCTAAAGAAATCAAGGAATTTAATGAAACATGTCGAAAGGCAAATTGGAATTTTATAGGCTTTGAAAATTAAATTTAAATACAATGCTTAATTTGGTAGAGTGCTTGTTATTGATAAAATAACAAGCACTTTTAAGTTTCAGAACTCTTTATATATTTTAGAGTTGCCGTATTTGCAGTGTTTAACTGTAATGTATCACATAATTATAAGAAAGTATAAGAAAGCAGATAGGGATATGCTAGTACAATTATCCATGAAATACCCTTCATCTACAAGGGCATTGTTGGGATTGATTTTCGAACATGAAAAGATAATGGGTCCTTTGGATAAAATAAGGGAATCCTTAAATCCTATTAGTAAGTATAATCTGACTTTATCGAAATATGGTAATTTTGTAAAGTAAAATTGGCATATTAAATAGTTTCGAGTAAAACAATCTAGTAGATTTGTAAAAAACTAAAACACTATGGAAAATAAAACCTGGCACCAGAAGCATAAAGAGAAAATGAAATTTGGAGATAAATTGGCAGATTCTGTAGCCAATGGTATGGGGTCATGGAAATTCATCATATGGCAAACAATAATAGTACTATTTTGGATGGCATTAAACGTAGTTGGTTTTGTAAAACATTGGGACGTTTATCCATTTATTTTATTGAATCTTATTTTTTCGACACAAGCAGCTTATGCTGCACCTATTATTATGATGTCCCAAAACCGACAAAACCAAAGGGATCGTGAACAGGCACAGCATGACTATCAAACCAATATTGATGCAAAGAAGGAAATAGAAGCATTGCAATTGCAATTAAGTAAAATAGAGATGGATAAACTCGACAGGATTCTCGAAATATTAAATAAAACGAAAGTCTAACATGTATAGTCAAGAACTCAAGAATAAGTGGCACGACGATTCGAAAAACTGGAAACTAGGTATTTTCTACTTCAATAAAGAGGATAAACGAATTATTATCAGCAAGAGACTAAAGTTATTTGGTTGGACCCTGAATTTTGCAAATCCACTTAGTTATATCATAATGATTGGGCTACTTTTTACATTATTTTATTTAAGAAAGCAAAATGTGAATGTCAATTATCCACTTGGACATCGATAAATTACCTGCTAGTGATTCGAATCTGAAAATAATTAATTGTCGAAAAAGCTTCGAGTTTTTCTAAAAATGAGGATTTATTGAATAAGTATAGGCACTGATAAGCTAAAATCAAATCGTATAGATTTTTTAGCCTCAAATCTGGCTTCAAATTTCAGAACAATAATGATGTTAGGAAAGAGGCCAGGGTCAAAATTTTTCGACTCAAAATCAATTTTTCAAAAATGTTCGAAGCTATTGTTTTTGGAAATAATTATTTTTAAAAACATCATTGTATGTTGTCAAAGAATGTGGACAGTTTAGTTGTAGAGAGTTTCTTTGTTTAAATCTAAGATTTTTTCTTTTAAAAATAGTTGTTTTCGTCTTTTTAGTGACTGTTGTTTAATGAGTGCTCTTTTTTAGAGTATTTGTTCTTGTCTTCCATAATATACATCTGAAGGGGTTATATTTTGCAGTGATTCATGGTAGTATTGATGTTTATTATACTCCACAAAGTCCTCGATAGCATTAATTGATTGTTCGGGATGGAAACCCTCTACTAATTTAGATTATATTTTGTCCACTTTATGCTGATGATTTACAGTTTAGACAATTGTCAAATAGAAAGAAGTAATTAAAAATTTTAGATTTAAAAAACAGATAAACTCATATCTAATTCTTTAAATTTTCCATTGACTAAAGCTTCTAATTCATCCAAAACGGACAGTTCTGTTTCATATTGTGGTGTTCGAGCAGTAGATATTTGTTTGATTATAATATTTTTTAGATTTTCATCTTTAGTAGATAAGTAATTTAATAATTGTGTACTTATGGTTATTAAATTTTCAGCATGTTTTTGAATTATAGATAGATTATTCATTTTTTTATTATTACTTGATAGACCTTCCCATGTTTTTAATGTTTGCTCTATAGAAATTCTGTTTTCTTCTGTTGGATTTTCCAGATATTTTTTCACTTTTTTTCTAAATAACCATTTACCTGAAGCATCAATAGGAATAATATCACTTAATTGCCTAAATGAAGTTGGCTTATTAGATTCAGGTTTTATCATGATACCCATTATTTTTTTATAACCTTTTATTGGAGTAATTAAACTTAATAATGTTTTGTCATTTTCGTTTAATTGAGAATTTGTAAATTGATCCAAATTTTTATCAATACTAGAAATATTTTGTAATCCATTCCAAGATAACTTATGATTGATTAAATTTAATCTTTCATACATATTATCTACATCTTGTATTTTATAGGATGACCATAATCTTTCTGCTATAACTGCTGCCCTAGGCCAAACCCTTGACTCGAAATTATTTTCGTCTACTAATTCAGTCCAAATTGCGGCTTCACCACCTAACAATTTGTTATCAGTCTTTTCTTTTATAAAATCTGGATTTAAATAATGATAATAAGCTGGCATAAATACATCTAAATAAAATCCTCTTGAAATTATACTTTTATTACCATTAGCCGAAATGGTATCAATTGATATTATTGGTCCCATAAAAGAGGGTTTCCAGACTTGAACAATTGTATTATTATTTAATCCTTTGTGAAATGCTTCTTCCCATGCAATGGGAGTTAATCCATTTTTTTCAATAATTTTAGAAAACATGTATGCAAAATAATTTTGCAATTCATGTGTTGACTTAATATTTTTAGTTTCCATGAATGAAACAATTTTAGGATTTTTTAACCAAGCGACTCCATTATTCTCATCTAATCCCATATGCAAGTATGCTTTACTAAATATAGGCTTCATTTCTTTGGTTAAATTATCTAAGAAAGTATAAGTTACTTTTGCACTGACATCAAGAGATGGAGTAGGTGTTGTATTCATTATTTTCATCAAACTCATTAAATCAAGTTGTTTTTCTCCTTCAATTTTGAATCTTGGGCCTACTTGATAAGTTTTTTTCTCCGCAGCTAGCTCTGGATACCCAACAAACCAAGATTGACTATGTCCAGGTAAATCAAATTCAGCATATACATCAATTCCTCGTTCCTTACAATATTTTACAAAATTTTTCATTTCATTTTGAGTGTAGTATTTACTATCTGAACCAAGTTCTTGTAACTTAGGATATTTTTTAGATTCAATTCTAAATCCTTCATCATCTGAAATATGAATATGTAATGTATTATATTTCATAGCTGCCATTGCATCTATATTTCTTTTCATTACATCCATTGGAATAAAATGTCTTGCAACGTCAATCATCATTCCCCTCCATTCATAAGTAGGCCAATCTTGAATTGAAATTTTTTGAAAACTTACAACATTAGTTTTGATATTTATTAATTGATAAAGGGTTTCTAATGCATATAAAATACCTTTATCAGATCCTGCTTCTATTTGAATATTTTTATCAATTTGAATTTTATAAGCTTCTAAATTATTAATTCCTAGTTGCTGTAGACTTATTTTTTTGATTAAAATATTTGGCATTTCAGTTGATTCAACAATTTTAATCTGCTTAAGACTTGCATTTTTATATTTAGTAATAAATCTAGCAATCGCACTACTTATAATTGAACTTTGAGGTCCCTCATACTTTATAATTGTTATTTTATCAAGTACTAACTCTCCATCAGTCACATCCACTTTTTGAGGATATGGCATTACATTTAATGTTTTCTGTGCAGATGAATTTATTATTATGAATGCTAGAAGACAAGTAATTAAGATTTTGAATTTCATGAATTTATATAGTTTTATGAATATGAATTTAATATTTTTTATATATACTTCCTATTGCAAGCACCCCTTATGTCAGAAATTCTTTTTAGAGCGTAATTATTTTTAATAAGGCTCACCTCCAATCACACCTGTTTTCCCTCCAAAAACACTAAACCTGGCAGGAACTTGGCAGAGGTAATCCAAAATAAAAAGGGTTTACGAATTTTACTTCATAAACCCTTTATATTTTAGCTATTAAGCTATTTGCATTTTATTTATGCAGAGTAATATTATCTAATTTTTTTGGAGTGCCTGCAGTTAATACTAATCCAGTTAAAGTTGTATCCTTATATCCATTTGGCGCAGAGAATTTAACATTATAGGTGCCAGGTTTAATTCCTCTTACTTTATAGAAGCCGTTTCTTTCTGCAATACCAAAACTTGTATCTGTATTATTATAAATAGTAATTAATGGCTTAATATCAATTGGAGCTACTATCCCATATACACTTGCAAAAGCACTATCGCTAAATGGTTTTAATATTGGATTAAAATAATACACTCCGTTATTAAAAATTATTGATCTGAATAAATCAATATCAACTTTTAGAGCAGTAGCTGCTGCATTTAATGAATCTTTTTGACGATGTTCATTATTAAAACTAGCATATACATAATTACCACTTATAACTAAAGGATAACTCACCCCATTCTGTACAATACTATTATTATTTCCGAGTGTAATTCTAATTTTTCTAACTGTTCCAGGTACATTTCCTGAAGCTATTGCTTGATCAACACCATTTCTTAATGCAGCAATATTATAAACGCCTGGAGTGAATGTCAATGTATCCCAGAAACCAAAACCATCTCTACTTTTTCCATTATTTAAAAAGTCAAAGTCATTGTCGCCAAAATGATCATCCATTTTGTGAAGCTTATTTGTATCTAATTTTAATTCAACTAATTTAATATCTAAGTTAACTGTATCTAACCTTAATGGACCGTCCGTTAAATAAACTTTTACTGGATTTGTTGTGTTGGAAGAACTTAAATCAACAACATTTTCTTTTTGACAAGCATAAAATGTGATAGTAGAAATGATTAAAATGAATAATAGTTTTTTCATAAAATTCAGTTTTGTGAATAATAAATGGTAATCAAAATTATTACTTGCACTAATAATGTATTTTAAATTGATGCTTAATAATTACTTAAACTAAAAAAATTTAACATTCATGTAATTATTTACAAATAGTTCCAAGTCTTAACCTTCTTTAATCTCTGTTTTCACTTTAAAAAGACAAAACCTGGCAGGAACCTGGCAGAGACGTAATCCCAAAGAAAAAGGGTTTACGAATTTTACTTCATAAACCCTTGATTCTGTTGAGTTTAACTCTGTGGG